>ENA-OQBT01000264-OQBT01000264.1-human-gut-metagenome-genome-assembly--contig:-NODE-264-length-36025-cov-5.604630_pt1 | contig 36025 bp, 42 predicted proteins | sample MGYA00242749_ERZ504557 | MGnify/ENA primary metagenome ERZ504557 (study PRJEB26092, sample SAMD00036243) | human gut metagenome | host: Homo sapiens | study: EMG produced TPA metagenomics assembly of... | reverse complement strand
ACACAGAGGTGGATATGTTTACAACGGTGTTTATCGGAAATGAACAGACACAGGAAATGGATGGTCACATGGTGACACCGAGAGGATATCGGGATGTGTAAAGAGAAAAGAATCGTTTATCTGGCCGGGATCGGAATGGGAACGAAAGAGGGGATGACTGTCCAGGCAAAAGAGTCTTTAAAAGGCTGTGACTGTATGATTGGCGCAAAACGGCTTCTGGAAGAGGTATCCGATGCAGATTGTGTCTGCCATGCAGAATATCTGCCGGAAAAAATAGAAGAGTACCTTCGAAAGCATCCGCAGTTTTGCAGGATCGGGATTGTACTTTCCGGGGATGCAGGATTTTACAGCGGGGCAAAAAAACTGGAAGAAGTTCTAAATGGCAGTGAAGAACGGTATGAAATCCAAAGGATTCCGGGAATTTCGTCTGTTGTGTATTTTGCAGCTGCGCTACACACTTCCTGGGAGGATGCAGCCCTTGTCAGCTCCATGGAAGATGGCAGAACTGGATTTATGAAGCAGAACATCATGCAAAAACTTTTCTGCTGTTGGGCGGAAGAAAAGAAAATCTGAAAGAGAAGCTTTTGTATTATGGGCTTGAAGACTTGACGGTACATATCGGAAAAAATTTTTCCTATCCGCAAGAGCAGATTTTTTCAAAAACGGTAAGCGAACTGACGGAGGAGGATACAGAGGGGCTTTGCATTGTCTGTCTGGAAAATCCACATCCATCACAGAAGGTGTGCCGGCATTTGAAGGATGAAGCCTTTACAAGAGGAAACGTTCCTATGACGAAAGAAGAAGTGCGGACAATCTGTATCGCAAAGCTTGATCTGGAAAAAGATGCGGTTCTTTATGACGTTGGTGCGGGAACAGGTTCTGTTGCTGTTGAAGCAGCCTGCCAGGACGGCAGTATTCGAGTGTATGCTATTGAAAAGAATCCGGAAGGGATCGAGCTGATCCGTAAAAACGTGCAAAAATTGCGGACAGATAATGTGCAGATCGTGGAGGGAACAGCACCGGAAGCACTCAGGAAACTGGAACCGCCGACCCATGTATTTATCGGGGGAAGCAGCGGAAATCTGAGGGAAATCCTGCTGGCAGTTAAAAAGAAGAACCCGGATGTACAGATCGTACTGACAGCGATTTCTCTGGATACGATGGCGGAAGTAATGGAAGCAGTGGATGAAGGGCTTTTGCGGGAACCGGAAATTGTACAGATTACAGCGGCAAAAGCGAGAAAACTGGGACGTCATCACATGATGACAGGACAAAACCCGATCTATATTATTTCGGAGGGAGAAGCGTGAATATTCCAAGAATTTTAATTGCCGCACCGTCCAGCGGAAGCGGAAAAACGGTGATTTCCTGTGGGCTGATGGCAGCGTTTTGCAGACAGCAGAAAAATGTTGTTTCCTGTAAATGCGGACCGGATTATATTGATCCGATGTTTCATCGGGAGGTGCTCGGGATTGATTCTCAGAATCTGGATCTGTTTTTCTGCGAGAAAGAGCAGCTGACCGGGATTTTTGCAGAGCATGCCAAAAATGCCGATCTGGCAGTGGTAGAGGGTGTTATGGGATATTATGACGGCATGGGACTGGATACGGCAAAAGCAAGTTCCTATGATGTGGCAGCTGCCTTGCAGATACCGGTCGTGCTGGTGGTTTCAGCGAGAGGCTCCGCTCTGTCTCTGGCTGCTCTGGTGAAAGGGTTTCTGGAATTTAAAAAGGAGAGCCGGATTCGGGGAATTTTGTTAAACCGCGTATCGGCAATGTTGTATCCCCGTTTGAAAGAAATGCTGGAAAACGAGCTGAAAAAGGCAGGACATCCGATCAAGGTGCTCGGGTATATTCCGGAACATGAAGCGTTTCATCTGGAGAGCCGGCATCTTGGTCTGGTCACACCGGAGGAGATCAAACATCTGAAAGCACAGCTGGAGCAGGTAGGAGAGATCCTCTCAGAGACGGTAGATCTGGAAGGTCTCTATGAGTTGGCCAAAGAAGCACCGTCTCTGGAAATAAGCGTACCTGAGGATGAGGAGAAAGAAAATCCAAAGGTATCGATTGCAGTGGCAAGAGATGAGGCGTTTGGATTTTATTATAAAGACAATCTAAAACTGCTGGAAAGATATGGATGCAATCTGGTGTATTTCAGTCCTATTCGTGATACACACCTGCCAGAAGGAGTCAGCGGTCTTTTGTTAGGCGGCGGATATCCGGAATTATATGCCAGAGAATTAAGTGAAAACAAAACCATGCTTGCTAAAATCCGGGAAAGCATTCAAAATGGAATGCCCTGCCATGCGGAATGCGGCGGTTTTTTGTATCTTCATGAGAAGCTTGCGGATCCGAAAGGAAAACTCTGGAAGATGGCCGGCGTGATTAGAGGCGAGGCAGCGCCGAAGGAAAAACTGGTACGGTTTGGTTACATCAATCTGACAGGAGTGGTGGACGGTACGTTTTTGAAGCGAGGAGAGAGGATACGCGGTCATGAATTCCACTACTGGGACAGTACAAATAACGGAACAGATGCAAAAGCGTTAAAACCGGACGGAAAGAGAAGCTGGGAATGCGTTCATATGCAGCAGAATCTGTTTGCGGGATTTCCGCATCTTTCCTATTCGTCCAATCCGGTATTCGCAGAGCGGTTCATGCGGGAAGCAATCAGATGGGAGCAGTCACAAAAAGAAGGAAGTGAAAGAAAATGACACTGGAAGAGTTGAAAAAAGAGATCAGACCTTTGGATGAAACAAGTATGGAACAGGCAAGAGAGCACTGGATAAAGATTGCAAAACCACTGTTTTCTCTGGGAAAGCTGGAGGATGCAGTGATACAGATGGCGGGGATCAAAGAGACCCCGGATTATGAGCTGAAGAAAAAAGCACTGGTCATTATGTGCGCAGACAATGGAATTGTGGAGGAGGGTGTCACACAGACCGGTCAGGAAGTAACGGCTGTGGTGGCAGATAATTTCACAAAATCCAGTACCAGCGTCTGTGCGATGAGCAAAGTGGCCGGGGTGGATCTCTTTCCAGTAGACATCGGAATGGCGGTGAATGTTCCGTCAGTGACAGTCAAGGAAGAAAAAGTTGCCTACGGAACACGTAATTTTTCAAAAGAACCTGCAATGACAAGAGAAGAGGTATGGCAGGCAATTGAAATCGGCATCCGAAAAGTGGAACAGCTCAAAGAACAGGGATATGAGATGATCGCTACGGGAGAGATGGGAATCGGTAACACGACGACCAGCAGTGCTGTTGCGTCGGTGCTGTTATCCGTTGCACCAGAACAGGTAACCGGGCGCGGGGCAGGCCTTAGCAGCGCAGGGCTTGAGAAAAAGATTTCTGTTATTAAGGATGCGATTGCAAACTATCAGCCGGACAAGGAAGATCCGGTGGATGTTCTTTCAAAAGTAGGAGGCCTGGATATTGCGGGTCTGACCGGTGTCTTTTTAGGAGGAGCTCTGTACCGCGTTCCGGTGGTGATCGACGGATTTATCTCTTCTGTAGCGGCTTTGTGTGCCGCGCGCATGGTGCCGGTTTCAAAGTCTTATTTTCTGCCTTCCCATGTATCCAAAGAACCGGCAGGAGCTATGCTGTTGGAGGCGTTGGAGCTTTCCCCGCTTTTGACTTGTAATATGAGTCTGGGAGAAGGGACCGGCGCAGTGGCAGTGATTCCGGTTCTGGAGATGGGGCTTTCGGTTTACCGGGAGATGACCACATTTGAAAAAGCAAAGATCGAACAATACGAGGTGTTAAAATGAGGTTCTTTGAGTCTCTGGCAATCGGAGTTGCGATGTACTCGAAAATTCCGATGCCCCGGGTGGGATGGAATGAAAAAAATATGAAATATGCCATGTGCTTTTTCCCTCTGGTAGGAGTGGTAACAGGAATTCTGGAGGTCATCCTCGGAAATGCGCTTCTTGTGTATACGTCATGCGGAACGTTGTTTTTTGCAGGAGTGATGACACTGCTTCCGGTACTGGTTAACGGCGGAATCCACATGGACGGATTCCTGGACACGATGGATGCTCTGAATTCCTATGGAAGCAGAGAAAAGAAGCTGGAAATTTTAAAAGACTCCCGCACTGGAGCTTTCGCAGTGATCGGATTTGGACTATACCTTATGGCAAGTCTGGCATTGTGGAGTGAAGCAAAAACAGAAATGCTCCCGGTGATCGGGGCAGGATATGTAATGTCACGTTCCCTTAGCGGATTCTCTGTGATGGTGTTCCCATCTGCGAAAAAAGACGGACTTGGACGAACCTTTCAGGAGCAGGCACACAGGAAACGGGTGGCAGTTGTGATGGTGTGCTGGTTTTTTGCGGCTTTGGCAGTGATGCTGATGACTTCTGTGCAGATGGGCGCGGCGGCTCTTTGCACCGCTCTTCTGGTATTCTGGTATTACCATCACATGGCGATGAAACAGTTTGGCGGGATGACAGGCGATCTGGCAGGATATTTTCTGCAGCTTGCCGAACTTCTGATACTGGCAGCAGTTATCGTGGCAGGAGGTGCATTATGAGAATCTGGCTGATCCGCCATTTTCAGACACAGGGAAATCTGGAAAGACGGTATATCGGACGAACAGATGAGCATCTTGCCGGGGCAGACAGGAAGTATCCTTTGTTGTCCGGAGAAGATCATCACAAGTCCAATGCTTCGCTGCAGACAGACAGCTAGGTTGTTGTTTCAAAAAGAGCCGGATCTGATCTGTGAAAATTTCCGGGAGAAGGATTTCGGCGTTTTGAAGGAAAAAATTATGAAGAATTAAAAGACGATCCCGGATATCAGAGGTGGCTGGATTCCAATGGAACGATTCCTTTTCCGGAAGGAGAAGGACAGGAGACATTTTTTGAGCGAACACGCCTTGGATTTGAGCAGATGATGGAGCATCTGATGGATTTGCAGTGCCGGGAAGCAGCATTTGTCGTACACGGCGGTACGATCATGGCGGTTTTGTCAGCGTTTTCTCAAACGGGAGGAGAATTTTATGACTGGCAGGTCTCAAATGGCAGCGGATATTCTGCAATCGCAGAGGAGGGAAGCTGGAGACAGGGGAAAAAACAACTGACGGAGATAGAAAGATTATGAGAATATTACTTGCATGTATGACAGGATTTGGACTGGATTTGATCTTTGGCGATCCTTACTGGCTGTATCACCCGATAAGGCTGATCGGACATCTGATTTCTTTTTTGGAAAAACCGCTGCGAAGTGCGGCGGGAAAATCACCGAAAAAACAGATTGTGGCAGGGGGAATTCTGTGGCTCCTGGTGATTTTGATCAGTACCGGGATTCCATGTCTGATGCTGTGGGCGGCAGAGAAGATCCATCCGGCTGTTTCGTTTCTTCTGGAATGCTTCTGGTGTTACCAGATCCTGGCGGCACGTTCACTTTCTGTGGAGAGTAAGAAGGTATACCATGCTCTGAAAACACAGGATGTGGAGGGGGCAAGAAAAGCAGTTTCCATGATTGTAGGAAGAGATACCAAGTCGCTTACAGAAGAAGGGATTGCAAAGGCAGCAGTGGAAACTGTGGCAGAAAATACATCAGACGGTGTGACTGCGCCGCTGATGTTTCTGATGCTTGGCGGTGCACCGCTTGGATTCCTCTATAAAGCGGTCAATACGATGGATTCGATGCTGGGATATAAGAATGAAAAAAAATCTCTGTTTCGGGAGAGTGGCGGCAAAGATGGATGACGTGTTTAATTATCTGCCATCCAGAGTATCGGCAGTTCTGATGATCGCGGCGGCATTTCTGACAGGAATGGATGCAAAAAAGGCAGCGCAGATTTATAAAAGAGACCGGAGAAAGCATGCCAGTCCGAATTCTGCGCAGACGGAATCAGTCTGTGCAGGGGCGCTTCAGGTGCAGCTGGCAGGAGATGCATGGTATTTTGGTGTACTGCATAAAAAAGAGACGATCGGAGATCCGATCCGTCCTGTCGAGGCCGAAGACATCAAACGGGCAGGAAGGCTGATGTATGTGACAGCAGTGCTTACCCTGCTGTTTGCAGGAATGATCCGGTTCTGGTATTTCTGGTAAGAAAGGAGACAAAATCATGGAATATATGCATGGCGGAGATATTTATACTTATGAAAACGTGACGGACTACTCTGTCAACCTCAATCCTTTCGGACCAGGAGAAGAAGTGCTTTTGGCGATGGCGGAAAATCTGAAGCATGCAGGGGAGTATCCGGACAGCAAAAGCCGGAAACTCAGAAGTGCACTGGCAGAACATCTGCAGGTTCCCCAGGAATTTCTGATTTTTGGAAATGGAGCGGCAGAACTGATCTTTTTGCTGATCCATTCCCTTCGACCGAAAAAAGCGCTCCTGACGATCCCGTCTTTTGCAGAATATCACAGAGCGCTTCAGGCGGTGGACTGTGAATGTGTGTACTATCCGCTCAGTGAGAAACACGGGTTTGTGCCGCAAACGTCTTATCTGGAGTTTTTGAAAGAAGATGTGGATCTGCTCTTCTTATGTTCTCCGGATAATCCAAGCGGAGCGGTAATCCCAAAGGACTTTCTGCTTGAGATTTTAAAGACATGTGAAGAAAAAGGGATTCTCATGATTTTGGATGAGTGTTTTGTGGAATTTCTGTCAGAACCGCAAAAACAGACACTCTGCAGAGAATGCGAGAGAAGTAAAAATCTGATGATTCTGCAGGCCTTTACAAAGATTTCTGCGATTCCGGGAATCCGGCTCGGATACGGGATCACATCCAATTTGGAGCTGCTTGAAAAGATGGAAAGAAACCGGCAGCCCTGGAGCGTGTCCAGTGTGGCACAGGCAGCCGGGTGTGCGGCTTTAAAGGAAATGAAAAGATGGCAGGAAATGCGAAAATGGCTGGAAACTGAACGGGCATGGCTGGAAGAAAGTCTGACCCGGATTGGGGTGGAGTGGTTCCCTTCAAAAGTGAACTATCTGCTCTTAAAGAGTCCATATCCGCTGTTCTCTCTGCTGCTTCAGAAAAACATCCTGATTCGGGACTGCTCCAATTATGAGGGACTGGAAAAGGGGTATTACCGAATCGCGGTGAAACAGAGAACAGACAATGAAAAATTACTGAAAGCATTGGAATATATTTATGAAGGGGGAGAATGAGAATGGCAGCACCGATCATGATACAGGGAACCATGTCAAATGCAGGAAAAAGTGTTCTGGCAGGCGGACTGTGCCGGGTATTTCATCAGGATGGATATCAGGTAGCGCCTTTAAATCCCAGAATATGGCGCTCAATTCCTTTATTACAAGAGAAGGTCTGGAAATGGGAAGAGCTCAGGTCATGCAGGCAGAGGCTGCGGGTATCGAACCTCTTGCGATCATGAATCCGATCTTGTTAAAACCGACCAATGACACCGGCTCTCAGGTGATCTTAAACGGAGAAGTACAGGGTGTGATGTCAGCGATGGAATATTTTCGCAGGAAAAGAGAATATATTCCGGTGATCAAAAGCGCCTATCAGAAACTGGATGAACAGTTTGACATTATTGTCATCGAAGGTGCGGGCAGCCCGGCGGAGATTAATCTGAAACGTGAAGATATCGTGAATATGGGAATGGCAGAGATGGTAGATGCACCGGTGCTTCTGGCCGGAGATATTGACAGAGGCGGTGTGTTTGCCCAGATTGTGGGAACCATTGAGCTTTTAGAGGAGCAGGAGAGAAGAAGGATCAAAGGAACGATCATCAATAAATTTCGCGGGGACAAAGAAATCTTACGTCCCGGACTTGATATGCTGGAAGAAAAGACAAAGATTCCGGTATGTGGGGTTGTTCCTTATTTCCACCTGGATATTGACGAAGAAGACAGCTTAAGCGAGCGGTTCACGCACAGAGAAAAGAAAGGGCTTCTGGATATTGCCGTGATCCGGCTTCCGAGAATTTCTAATTTTACAGATCTGATGCCGCTAGAATCTATGGATGAAGTCGGTGTCCGGTACGTGACAAGTGCGTCACAGTTCGGCACTCCGGATGCGGTCATTCTTCCCGGAAGTAAAAACACGATGGAAGACTTGAAGTGGCTTCGTCAGTGCGGACTGGAAGGAAAGATCCTTCGCCATGCGGCATCCGGAAAAACTGTATTTGGAATCTGCGGCGGCTATCAGATGATGGGAGAGCTTTTGCAGGATCCCAAAGGTGTGGAAGCGGGCGGGGAACTCAAAGGAATGGGCTTGCTTCCGATACAGACTGTGTTTGCAGGGGAAAAGATGAGAACCCGCGTACAGGGAACTTTTGAAGGGCTGTCTGGAAGTCTGAGCAGTTTAAGTCAGGTGCCATTAGAAGGATATGAAATCCATATGGGAGTGACAACGTATACAGAGGAGCCTTGTCCGCTGGTGCAGATTCAGGAGGAAACAGGCGAAAGACGGATTCGATATGACGGCGCCAGAAAAAACAACTGTTACGGCTGCTATGTACACGGAATTTTTGATCAGGCTTGTGTCGCATCCGGGTTTGTTTCGGCACTTTTAAAAGAAAAAGGATATGATGCCGGGCAGCTTGAGCGTCTGGACTGGAAGGCATACAAGGAAACCCAGTACAATAAGCTGGCGGAGATTATCCGGGAAAGTTTGGATATGGAGTATATTTATCAGATTCTGGGGAAAGGAACGAGAATGCCATGAAAACAGTAATACGGATCGGAAGCAGGGAAAGCAGGCTGGCGGTGACACAGACCGAGATCATAAAAGGACAGATTGAGGCGCATTTTCCTCATATCCGTGTGGAGATCGTGACAATGAAGACGACCGGAGACCGGATTTTAGACCGGAGTCTGGAGCAGATCGGAGGAAAAGGTTTGTTTGTCAAGGAGCTGGATCAGGCTTTGCGAAAGGGACGGGTCGATCTGTCTGTGCACAGCTTAAAAGACATGCCGATGGACATCCCGGAAGATCTTCCGATTCTTGCATATAGCAAACGGGAAGATCCGCGAGATGTGCTGATCTTTCGGCAGGGACAGACCGAAAGCATTTCCGGCGGGATGATTGGGACTTCCAGCAAGAGGCGGAGACTGCAGCTGGAGAGACTGTATCCGGACTGTCACTTTCAGGGAATCCGCGGAAACGTGCAGACGAGACTTCGTAAACTGGAGGAAGAAGGATTTTGTGCTACGGTTCTGGCAGCAGCCGGATTAAAAAGACTGGGAATGGATTCCTGTATCGGGAGATATTTTTCCTGCGAAGAATGATCCCGGCAGCCGGACAGGGAATTCTGGCAGTGCAGGCAAGAGCCGGGGAATATCAGGAACTTTTAGAAGTGCTCAACGATCCCCGGTCTGAGGCCGCGGCGAAGGCAGAACGAGCCTTTGTAAAAGTACTGAATGGCGGATGTACTTCACCTGTGGCAGCATATGCAGAAATCAGAGGATCAAAGTGTCATATTACAGGGCTGTACTGGAGAGAATCGGATGAGAACTGGTTTGTAGAAAAGACAAGCGGCAATAAGAAAGAAGCAGAGCTGTTGGGGGAGACTCTTGCACACAATATGCAGAAAAAGTATGGAAAATAGAAAAGGAGCGCATATGGAAAGTCAGCAGAAAAAAAAGACAGGAAAGGGATCTCCATCCGGCAAAGTATGGCTTGCGGGAGCAGGACCGGGAGATGCATCTCTTTTGACACTGAAAGTAAAAAAATGGATGGATGAGGCGGATGTGATCATCTATGATGCGCTGATCAGTGCAGAAATCCTGAGTCTGATCCCGGATGGAAAAGAATGGATTTACGTGGGAAAACGTTCCGGACATCACTGTGTCCGTCAGGAAGAGATCAATCAGATTTTGCTTCGTGAGGCGAAAGCAGGAAAAATGTCCTTCGTTTAAAAGGAGGAGATCCGTTTGTATTCGGGAGAGGGGCCGAGGAGGTGGAGTGTCTGGCGGCAGAAGGGATTCCGTTTGAAATCATCCCCGGAGTGACTTCTGCTCTTGCAGTTCCGGCGTATGCAGGCATTCCGATCACGCATCGGGATTTTGCGTCTTCCTTTCATGTGATCACAGGGCATGCAAAAGAAGGCAAAAAAATAGAGATTCCTTATGACGCCCTTGCAAAATTGAACGGAACGCTTATTTTTCTGATGGGGATCACTGCCATGGAAGAAATATGCCGTGGACTGATCCAGGCGGGAATGGATGAGAATACACCGGCAGCAGTGCTGGAAAAAGGAACTACGGCAAGACAAAGAAGGCTTGTCAGCACACTTGCCGGGCTTTGGGAGGATGCAAAAACATTTCAGGTGCAGACGCCTGCGATCATTCTTGTGGGAAAAGTCTGTACATTGTCTGAAAAATTTGACTGGGTAAAGAATCTCCCTCTGTGGGGAAAACAGATTCTGACCACCCGCCCGAGGCAGAACAGTTCCAGGCTGGCCGGAAGGCTTCGGGAATTGGGGGCACAGGTAATTGAGCTGCCGTCTATTACAACAAAGCCTGTCTGGCCGAATGAAGTACTTGGGACAATTCTGGGGAGTATCAGAGAACAGGAAAGCGAGCAGTGGCTTGTGTTTACCAGCCATCGGGGTACAGACGTTCTGGAAACAGATCAGAATGCTGAAAATGGATGTACGCAATGTATTTCTTCCCCATGTAAAAGTTGCCGCAATTGGTTCCGGTACAGCAAAGGAACTGGAACAGTTTGGCGTGTTTGCGGATGTCATGCCCCGGACATTCTGTGCAGCGGCACTGGGGGAGGCAATCGCAGGAGAAGCGGCACCAAAGAGCCGGATTGTACTGCTGCGGGCAAAGCAGGGATCCGAAGAGTTGCTTCCGCCGCTGAAAAACGCCGGATTGAAGGTGGAAGATGTGCCTCTGTATGAAACGGTCTGCAAATTGCAGGAGACTTTAAAGGAAACAATCGAGAAGCAGCAGAGGCAGGGAGAAATTGATCTGGTGACATTTACCAGTGCGTCCACGGTCCGTGGATTTGTACAGGCACTTCCGGGAATTGATACTACAAAAATACGGGCTGTCTGCATTGGAGAACAGACAGCAAATGAGGCAAAAAGATATGGAATGCAGATACAGATTTCAGAAGAAGCATCTGTGGAGAGCATGGTCTTAAAGATTCTGGAGCTGGCAGAAGACTAGAGAGGAGAGCATACAGTGGCAAAATACATAGGAAAACGGCTTGTTACAGGGATTCTTTCCTTGTTTGTTCTGGCAACGGTTACATTTTTTCTGACTAGGGTAATTCCGGGAAGTCCTTTTCAGGGAGCAAATGTGTCGGAGAGTGTGCTGCAGATGATGGAGGAAGAATATGGATTACATCAGCCGGCAGGGGTCCAGTATGTCACATATATGAAGCATCTGCTTCGCGGAAATCTGGGATATTCTTATCAAAATCCGTCCGAATCGGTTGCAAATATCATTCAAAGATCCTGGCCGGTGACTGCGGTGATCGGAGTTCTGGCGATTCTTCTGGCAATGATCGTCGGAATCGGGATTGGAGTCTGGCAGACTTTTTCGAGACACAGGCTGCTTCGGGGAGGGCTTTTTACTGGAACACTTCTGATCGGAGGAGTTCCCAATTTTGTGGCAGCACTTTTGCTGATGCTTGTATTTGGAGTCTGGCTGAAATGGCTGCCGGTCAGTGGACTGGATTCCTGGAAAAATTACATTCTCCCGGTATGCGCTCTGGCGCTGTATCCCGCCTGTTCGCTGGCACGGCTGACCGGGACACTTCTTGCCCAGGAGAAACAAAGAGATTATGTACTTCTGGCGCGAACGAAAGGACTGAAAAAAAGACAGATCCTGTTTACGCACATTCTGCCGCATATCTGGATTCCGGTGCTGAATTATCTGGGACCTGCAAGCGCGTTTCTTTTGACAGGAAGTTTTGTGGTGGAGAGCATTTTTACCATTCCGGGGCTTGGCAGACAGTTTGTAAGTTCCATTGCAAACCGGGATTATACACTCATTCTCGGATTGACGATCTTTATGGGGGCAGTCGTGATCCTGATTCAGCTGGCAGTGGACTTACTTAGTGCGTGCATTGATCCGAGAGTGCGAAGAAGCTATGTAGATGAGGAGTAAGAGCAGTGCAAAGGAGAAGCAATGAAGCAGATAAATTTTAGAAAAAACGAAAAAATAACAGTGGGACTGATCCTGCTTTTGCTCTGCATTTTTTTAGCAGTACTGGTTCCGGCCCTGTCACCTTGGACATCTACAGAAATGCATGCGGATATCCGCAATCAGGGAATATCCTTCTCCCATCCTTTCGGGACAGATAAGTTTGGAAGAGATCTGTTTGTACGGGTTTGGTGCGGAGTCAGGATCAGTTTGTGTGTCGGACTTGCAAGTGCACTTTTAAACGGCGCGCTGGGTGTTTTATATGGAGCGGCATCCGGGTATGCGGGAAAAACCGCAGATAATATTCTGATGCGGATCGCGGATATTGTGGCATCGGTTCCGTCTCTTTTGTATGTGATCCTGATCATGATGGTACTGGGAGCGAATGAGGTAAGCATCCTTGTGGGACTTTGTATATCCGGCTGGATTGAAACAGCGCGAATTGTAAGAGGAGAAGTGATGCGGATCAAAGAACGGGAGTTTGTTCTGGCATCCCGGCTTGCGGGAGCGGCCCTCTTCGGATTTTTCTGACCCATCTTTTGCCGAATGCTGCAGGACCGATTGTGGTAAGTCTTACATTTCTGGTACCGCAGGCTATTTTTACCGAAGCATTTTTGAGCTTTATGGGAGTCGGGATTCCGGCGCCAAGAGCCAGTCTTGGCACCATGATCCAGGCAGCCAGAAGCCAGATTTTCGTGCATCCGTATCAGATGCTGATTCCGACAGCAGTGCTGTGTATCCTGATACTGTCGCTGAATCTGATCGGGGCAGGACTGGAAGCAAAAATCCGCAGAAGAAGGGAAGGAATGTAAGATGAAGCTGTTAGAAGTAGAAAATCTGACTGTACAGTATCCGGGAAGCACCAATCCGGCATGCAAGGTATCTTTTCAGGTAGAATCCGGAGAACTGCTTGGGATCGCAGGGGCTTCCGGTGCAGGGAAAAGCACGGCGATGCTGTCATTGATGGGGATTTTGCCGAAACAGGTACAGATCACCAGCGAAAAATTGAAGCAGCACGGGACAAAAGCAATGATCTTTCAGGATGCTTCGGCATCTTTAAATCCGCTGGTCCGTGTGGGAAAGCAGCTCACAGAGACCATTTTGGCACATCAGAGGTGTACCGGAAAAGAAGCCAGAGAGCGGGCGGAAACACTTCTGGATGAAGTGGGAATTCAAGATCCCGGGCAGAGAATGAAGCAGTATCCGTTTGAGCTTTCCGGCGGAATGAAGCAGAGGGTGGCAATCGCGATCGCACTTGCATGTAATCCGGATCTGATCATTGCGGATGAGCCGACCACAGCGCTGGATGTGACCGTACAGAGACAGATCCTCGATCTATTGAAAAAAATTGCAGAAGAGACGCATACAGCCATCGTACTGGTCAGCCATGATCTGGGTGTGATCGCCTCCATGTGCAGCAGGGTGCTGGTGATGAAAGAGGGGCGGATCGTAGAAGAGGGAAGTATGGAGCAGATTTTTTATGAACCGGTACATCCTTATACGAAAAAACTCTCGGACATGGCAAGAAAGCTTTATCAGGTGCCGGAGAAAAAAAGGACCGGAGAAGTTATTTTAAGGACACAGGGACTGGGAAGAAGCTTTGTAAAAAATTCCCTGTTTGGAAAATCCAGATCTCTGGAAGCGGTGGAACCGCTGTCTTTTGAGATTCATAAGGGTGAGACCTTTGGATTGGTAGGAGAGAGCGGATCCGGGAAGACGACTCTTGCAAGAATGCTGACAGGGATTATTCCTCCGAGCTGCGGCAGTTTTTCCTGTGAAGGGAAGATCCAGATGATCTTTCAGGAGACATCGGCATCCTTTGATCCGGAATTTTCACTGGAACGGATCCTGGAGGAGCCTCTGGTGATTCAGAAAAAAGGCTCCAAAAAGGAGCGGGAAAAACGTGTGGCAGAAATGCTCGGACTGGTTCAGATGGAAAAAATCGACGTCAGAAAAACGACAGCGGCTCTTTCCGGAGGGCAGCGTCAGAGAATTGCAGTGGCAAGGGCATTACTTTTAAATCCGGAGCTTTTAATCTGTGACGAATCGTTTTCTTCGCAGGACATCCTTACGCAGTCTCAGCTTCTGGAGCTTCTGGAAGAGATTCAGAGAAAGACACAGCTGTCCTATTTGTTTATTTCCCATGATCTGCAGGTAGTCAGACGGATCAGCCAGAGGATGGGAGTTATGTATCTTGGAAGTATGGTAGAGCAGGGATTGACTGCGGAGATTTACGAGGAGCCGTGGCATCCGTATACAAAAGAACTGCTGCGGGCAATGCTGCCGCTTGATCCGAAGAAAGCAGCCAGACAGAAACGACTGATCCTGAAGGAAACGAGAAATCATTCTCAGGATACAGAAAACGGCTGTCCATATGCACCGAGATGCCGGTATGCAATGGAGTGCTGCCACAAAGAAAAACCTGGAAACTATCGGTTTGGTGAAAGAGAAGTGCGGTGCTTTTTGTATTCGGAAGCGCATACCAAAAAGCGTGCAAAGGATTACCATATGACTTCTCAGATTTGAGAACAGAAGAGAATGGAGAAGAGCATGAAGAAAAAAATGACAGCGATTGCCATGTGTATCTGCATTCTGGCAGGCATGATAACAGGGTGCAATGCTTCGGATCAGAAGAAGACAGAAGCACGTACAAAAAAAGAAATTACGATTGCAGTAAACAGTGAAACAGGAGGGATGGATCCGGCGGGAAATATTGCACTGACCTATCTTTCCTATTCGGTCACAGCACTGGACGAACTGCTGACATTTGATGAAAATGGAGAAATCGAATACCGGGCGGCACAGTCCTATGAGGTGAATGAGGATTCTACAGAATGGACATTTCATTTAAGAGAAGGGGCCTGCTGGTCGGATGGAACACCGGTGACTTCGGCCGACTTTAAAAATACCATCGTGCGGGCACTGGATCCTAAAAGTGGAAGTGGATATGCGAACTATCTGTTTCCTATTGAACACGCAGAGGAAATTTATGAAGGAACGGCTGATATGGAGAGCCTTGGTGTTGAAACACCGGATAAAAATACTCTGATTTTTCATTTGAGTAAGCCGTGTGTGTATTTTCTGGAGCTTTTGCGTCTTCCGGTCTACACACCGTCCTGCAGTAAATATGCGAAAGAGACAGGCAGCGGATGGGATAAAAATCCAGAGACCAGTCTGTCAAACGGACCGTTTTATCTGGAAAAATATGTACCCGAGCAATATTTTGTCCTGAAAAAGAATGAGCGTTACTGGAATGCAGATGCGGTGCATCTGGAGCGGATCACCTATCGCTTTTTTGAAGAACAGCAGGCAATGTTAAGTGCTTATGAGACCAAAGAGGTCGATGTGGCAGTCTCCCTTCCTTCTGTCGTCATGGAACTGTATCAGGGGAAAGACGATCTGGTAGTGACAGACAATATCGCGACGCGCTATATTTATCCGAATCTGGATGTGAAGCCTCTGGATGATGTGCGTGTGCGGGAGGCAATCAATCTTGCCATCAACCGGGAGGATCTTTGTAAAATGGTAGGAGAAGACACAGAGCCGACTGTGAATTTCGTGGCAAAGCGTATGAAAAATAATACGACCGGGGAGTATTTTGTGGAAGAGGCAGATCCTCCGTTTGAGGAAAATGTGGAAAAGTCAAGAGAGCTGCTCTCTCAGGCGGGATATCCGGATGGGAAAGGATTTCCTGTTTTGACCTACAAATATCCGTCTCTGGAATTAGATGCAGATACGGCACAGGTGATCCAGGAGCAGCTCAAGCAGAATCTGAATATAGAGATCAAGCTGGAGGCGCAGGAATTACAGACCAATTATGCGACCAGAAGAGCCGGGAACTTTGATCTTTGCCGGATGAACTGGACGGCAGATTTTGCAGATCCGTATACCTACTTGTCTATGCTCTTGTCAAATGGAACGTATAACTGCAGTGGAGTCCGGGATGAAAAATACGACCGTCTGGTAGAAGCCTCTGATGTGGAAACGGATCCTGTAAAACGAAATGCACTGCTTCATGAGGCAGAGCAGTGGGCAGTGGGAGAGCAGTTTTATATCATTCCTTTGTTTTCCATGAAAAGCTGTAATCTGATTCGGCCGGATATCACAGGAGTGAGTCAGATTCCGGCAACCGGAGCACTGGAATACCGGTATGCAGATGTGAAAGGAGACTGAAATGTTTCACGTAGTGACAGGCGGAAGCGGGAGCGGGAAATCCGCATATGCAGAAGAACAGATTTGTATGCTCAAAAAAAAGACAAATTCCCGTCATCTGTATTATATTGCAACCATGATCTTATGGGAAAGAGACAGAACAAAAGATCCTGCGCCACAGACAGATGCGAAATGGAAAAGGATTTGAGACGTTGGAATGTTTTACAGATCTTAAGAAGCTGGTGCAGACCGAGCCGGGTTTTCGCGCGGATGCGACAGAAGAGGGAATCTGTGTACTTCTGGAATGTATGTCGAATCTGACTGCAAATGAGTTGTATCTGGATACAGGCGCAAAAGAACGGACCCGGGAAGCCGTTCTGGAAGGAATCCGGGAATTAGAAAAACGCTGCCGGGGACTTGTGGCAGTCACAAATGAAGTGTTTTGTGATCTGCCTCCGGCTGACGAAGAAATGCAGGAATACTTAAGCGTACTGGGAACGATCAACTGCCGGATGGCAAAAATGGCAGATCAGGTGACAGAAGTTGTTTATGGAATACCGGTGGAGGTGAAAAAGGGATGAAAATGGTAATCGGAGGAGCTTATCAGGGGAAAACAGACTATGCAAAACAGGTATATCCAAACCTTGTGTGGAGTGACGGGGCATCCTGCGACCTGAAAGACATTTTTTCCTGTTCGGGAATTGTTCATTTTGAAGAATTTGTAAGGCGCTGGATCCGGGAAAACAAAGCAGAGCATGCAACGGATTTGGCAGAGCAGATTTTACAGGAAAATCCTGAGCTGATCGTAGTGACTGCGGAAGTCGGATACGGACTGGTTCCGGTGGATGCGTTTGAAAGACAGTACAGGGGAAGCTGTAGGAAGAATCTGTACAAATCTTGCAGCCTGTGCAGACCGGGTGGATCGGGTACAGTGTGGGATCGGGACCAGGATCAAGTGAGAAGGAGAACAGAAAGATGAAGACAGAGTTGGAAAATGTATTGCCGCAAGATATTGAAAAAAGAAGTTTTGAGATCATTACACAAGAACTGGGAGAGGTCAGTCTGATTCCGGGAACAGAACCGATCGTAAAGCGCTGTATTCATACAAGCGCAGATTTTGAGTATGCAAAGAGTCTGAAATTTTCAGAAGACGCAGTTCAAAGGGCAATGGATGCAATCCGTGACGGAGCGTGGATCGTGACCGATACGCAGATGGGAAAATCAGGGATTAACAAGAAAAAACTGGCACAGTACGGGGGCGAAGTGTGTTGTTTTATGTCTGACGAAGAGACTGCAAACATGGCAAAAGAACAGGGAACAACGCGCGCGGTTGCCAGCATGGAGCGTGCGGCCAAGCTGGATAAAAAACTGATCTTTGCCATTGGCAATGCGCCGACTGCGCTGATCCGGTTGTATGAGATGATTCAGGAAGGAAGATTAAAACCCGAGCTGATCATTGGAGTGCCGGTGGGGTTTGTCAATGTGGTACAGTCAAAAGAACTGATCCTGTCACTGAACGACACCCCGTATATCGTGGCAAGAGGACGAAAAGGCGGAAGTAATATCGCAGCATGTATCTGCAATGCGCTGTTGTATATGATGGATGAAAAGAAGTGACGAGGGAAAGAAGAGCATGAGCGGATATTATTTTCCGATGTTTGTGGATATTTCGACAAAGAGGATTCTTGTGATCGGCGGGGGGAAAATTGCGGCAAGAAGGGTGCGTACGCTGTTAAAATTTGCAGAGCACATTGAGGTGACAGCGCCTGAGATCTGTGATGAAATGAAGGACATTCTGAAAGAAGAGGAAAGAAAGGAAGTACCTCAGACAATGTGGAGTTCTCGAAAAGTTTTGGAAGAAGATCTGAAAGATACATCTGATTTTTTGAATGGGGCAGACATTGTGCTGACTGCGACCGATGACCGCGAGCTGAACCAAAAAATCGTAAGTGCGTGCAGAATGCGTAAGATTCTGGTAAATACTGCAGATGACAAATCCCTGTGTGATTTTTACTTTCCTGCAGTGACTGAAAAAGACGGTGTCGTGATTGGAATGAATTCCGGTGGGAAGAGTCCGAAGACGGTGCGTAAGGTCCGGGAATATCTGGAAGGTTATCGTGAATCATATGAATATAAGAATGAATGATGAATTTTAAACCGTAGTGTACGGCACTTTAGCTTTGCAGAGGAATCATAAAAGGTGTTATATTATTAAGAGAGATACAAAATATGATCTGTAAAGTGAGGTGTGAACATGACTGTAGAGCAAATGAAACAAAAAAAGCAACAGCTGGGTTATAGTTGTGAGCAACTGTCGGAATTATCAGGAATATCGTTAGAAATCATTCAAAATATTTTTAGCGGCAATGAGAAGGAATGGAGTTTGGATGTACTTCAACAGCTGGAAAAGATATTTAAGGAGAATGTGATTGATTCAAATACAATATCAGCTTCTCTTGTGTGCGAATCGAAGATGGAATATGGAGTATCAAAAAAAGTCGAGAGTGTACTCTTGAGGATTACTATCAACTTCCGGATGAAAGACGAGCAGAGTTGATTGATGGTGTGATCTATGATATGTCTGCGCCTACAATTATTCATCAGAAGATCAGCTTGGAAATCAGTGTACGGCTTCATGCTTTCATCAGCCAAAAGAAGGGAGCATGCATGGTTTTTTCTGCACCGGTAGATGTACAGCTTGATTGTGATGAAAAGACAATGGTACAGCCGGACGTTTTGGTGGTATGTGACCGTGAGAAAATAGTTCCGACACATGTGTATGGAGCTCCGGATCTGATTATGGAAATCTTGTCCCCTGCTACAAGAAAAATTGATATGAATATCAAACATAGCAAATATGCGGCAGCGGGAGTCAGGGAATACTGGCTTATCGACCCGGATAAGAAAAAAATTGTAGTGTATGATCTGGAAAATGAAGAACTTCCGGTTGTCTATGGATTTGAAAATCGTGTACCTGTGGGAATATTCCAGGGGGAATGTGAGATTGATTTTTCCGAAATATATGAGTCTGTAAAGTTTTTGTATCAGGAGTGATTTACTCCTGATACAAATCATCCTCTTCCAACCATTCCAGATAATCAGTGCTCCTAATTACAGTAATTTTTCTAAAATATATCTCTGAGGGTCATACCCAGTGATCGGTATAATTCCTGTGCAGATTCATTGAATTCCCATACCATCAGATCGATTCTTCCGGCTCCGAGTTCTTTGGCTCTTCGTTCCATTTCATGAAAAAGAGTCGTTGCGATTTTCTGACCACGGTAAGAAGGGTGTACAAACATATCATCTACATATGCGATGAGTGTTCCGGTCACCATATTGCTTTTGGTCCGGAGCGCGGCAATGATAAAACCGGCGATAAAATGGTCGTCTGTCATTGCAAGAGCTATGTGATTGCCGTCGGTTGTTATTTCACGGAAGTCGGCTTCTGAATAAATGTGACTTGCAGGAATAAATAAATCAGGGCGTCCCTGAACATGAAGGTCGTGAAGCTCCTGCATATAAGAATCGATCACAGGATAATCCTCTGGGATCAGTGGGCGGATGTTCATAAGTTGTCTCCTTTTCTGAAAAATTAAATCATGTTATTTGTGGGTCAAATTTCCACGGAATTGCTCACAGAGAAACTGAAATCTATCGAATCGGCTTTCCGTTTTTCATCTGATAATCACAAAATCATTCATATCATCATTATAGTTCATTCAAATACCGAATGGAAGAAAATTATTTGGCCATAGTGATGTACTGGCAACAGAAAAATATAAAAAAACAGAAAAACAGTAGCCGTTCCACTGCATTTAGTGATAAAATATTAACAAAAGAATTACAGCAAATGATGACAGGAGGAATTGACAATGGCAAAGGTATTGATCAGCCCGGGAAAATATGTGCAGGGCGCAGGAGAGATGAAAAAACTGGGAGAATATGCTCAGAATTATGGAAAGAAGGCTCTGATCCTGATCAGCAAGGGCGGATACAAGCGAATCGGAGCAATGGTGGAGAAAAGCTTTGAAGGAAAAGAATGTGGATATGTTTTTGATTACTTCAATGGTGAATGCAGTAAAAAAGAAATCAAACGTCTTGGAGAAATCGTGAAAAAAGAAGCGTGTGATGTTGTGATCGGTATCGGCGGAGGTAAGATTTTTGATACTGCAAAGGCAGTGGCATATTATGAAAAGACGCCGGTTCTGATCTGTCCGACGATCGCATCTACAGATGCACCGTGCAGCGCACTTTCTGTAATTTATACAGAAGAAGGTGTGTTTGAGGAGTATTTGTTCCTGCCGTCCAATCCGGATATGGTCATGATGGATACAGAGATTATTGCAGAATCACCGGTTCGCCTTACCGTTGCCGGAATGGGAGATGCTCTTGCAACTTATTTTGAAGCAAGAGCATGTCAGAGATCAGATGCCGCATCCTGTGCAGGCGGAAAGGTTACCGGGGCAGCTATGGCTCTTGCAAAATTGTGTTTTGATACGCTGATGGAGGAAGGCGTGAAGGCGAAGCTTGCACTGGAAGCAGATGCCTGTACAGAAGCAGTGGAAAAAGTGATCGAGGCAAATACACTGCTGTCCGGAATTGGCTTTGAAAGTGGTGGTCTTGCAGGAGCACATGCGATTCACAATGGTCTGACAGTACTCGAAGAATGTCATCATATGTACCATGGAGAGAAAGTGGCATTTGGAACGATCACGCAGCTGGTGCTTGAGAACATTCCGTCAGAAGAGCTGCAGCAGGTGATCGACTTCTGCATCGAATGTGGACTTCCGGTTACACTGGAACAGCTGGGAGCAGGTAAGATTACGGAAGAACAGTTGATGAAAGTGGCAGAGGCAGCCTGTGCCGAGACAGATACTCTGCACAATATGCCGTTTGAAGTGACACCGAAGAAAGTGGCAGATGCGATCAAGGCGGCAGATGCATACGGACATTATTTTCTCGGAGAGTAAGCTTGTATCTAGTACAACATAGCAGAAACTTAGTATTCGTTGTACTGGTCAGAAAAAATGACGGCGGATGCAGTCCATGGCGAAAGTCAGGATGCATTCGCCTTTTTCTGTGCTATAATAAAAGTTCAGAAATACAACAGGAGAATAGTGACTGTTCATACAGTAACGGAGAATGGCAATTTATGAATCAGGTAATACAGACAGTTCTGGCAGCATTTTCAAACCAGAATATTGAGATAAATACAGCCAGAAAACTGGCAAATCTAAAAAAATTAGATCCGCTTCATCTCTGGGTGGAGAAAGAAGATATTGTGATAAAAACAGAGTGTGGGAAGATTCCTTTGAGATTATATTTCCCATCAGAAGAGACAAAAAGGCAGAAAGAAGAGATTTCCTCCGCGATTTTTTTTATCCATGGAGGAGGATGGTCTACAGAGAGTGTAGAAACATATGACAGAATCTGCAGTATGCTATCAAAATCTGTTGACAAGACCATCATATCTGTAGAATATCGCCTGGCACCGGAGTATCCGTTTCCGGCAGGGCTTGAGGATTGTTATCTGGCTGCAAGGGCACTGTATCAGGGGAAAATCTTTCCAAAGATTGAGCCGGGACAGATTTCTGTTATGGGAGACAGCTCCGGAGGAAATCTGGCGGCAGCCTTGTGTCTGCTGGCAAGAGACCGAGGGGAATTTTCAATTCATAAGCAAATTTTGGTCTATCCGGCAGTGAACAACTGCTACACATTGGATTCTGCATATGATTCGATTCGGGAGAACGGAGAAGGATATCTGCTTACCAGAGGAAAGATGCATGATTATCTGCAGCTTTATATCGGGAAGCAGGAGGATTTAAAAAGTCCGTATGTGGCGCCTGTTCTTGCAGAAGATTTGACAAATATGCCGGAAACGCTGGTGTTGAGTGCAGAGTTTGATCCGCTTAGAGATGAGGGCGAGGATTATGCCAAAAGACTGAAAGAAGCCGGAAATAAGGTGACGTGCTATCGGATCGCAGGGGCATTTCACGGGTATTTTGCACTTGGAGTTTCAAGACTTCATGTGGAAGAGAGTTTTGCGTATATTGACCATTTTTTACGGGAGGGGTAACGATGCAGAAAAAGAAACGTTCACAGTGGAGAAAGCTGGACAATGCAGCACAGGCATTTCCGGCAGCAACCGGGAAGAAAGATACCAGGGTATTCCGGCTGTATTGTGAACTGAAAGAGGATGTCATAGAGGAAGTTCTGCAAAAAGCAGTGGAATGTACGCTGGAAAAGTATCCGCTGTATTGTTCGGTTCTCAGGAAAGGGCTGTTCTGGTTCTATATGGAGCAGCGGAATTTAAAACCAAAAGTCAAGGCAGAAGATCGGCCGCCCTGCAGCGGACTGTATGTGCCTGATCAGAAAAGCTTTCTGTTTGAGGTTTCTTATTATAAAAAGAAAATAAATCTGGAAGTGTTTCATTGTCTGACTGATGGGACGGGAGCGCTGAATTTTTTAAAAGAACTGGTGCGGAATTACCTGATGATTTGTTATCCACAGGTGGAGTTTCCGCCTGTTTCAGAAGAAGAGATTTCCACAGCCAGTGATCACGAAGAAGACAGCTTTTCGCAGTATTATTCAAAACCAGATTATGGCAGTGTCAAAAAGAGCAGACCTGCATTCCAGCTGAAAGGGGAACGGCTGGAGCAGGAGGAAATGTCGATTCTGGAGATCGTTCTTTCTTCAGGAGAGGTATACAAAAGAGCGAAGGCATACGGGGTGTCCGTGACGGTATTTCTCTCTGCCGCACTGCTTTGTGCGATTCACGAGGAGATGCCGAGAAGTCAGATGAAAAAGCCGGTTACTCTGATGGTGCCGGTGAATCTGAGAAATTATTTTCCCTCCTATTCCATGACGAACTTTTTTGGTTGGATTGAAGCGGGTCAGGTGTTTGAAGAAAATACGAGATTTGAGGAAGTTTTGCAGAATCTGCAGCATGTCTTTCGAACAGAACTTGTAAAAGAGCGGATTGCAGACAATATGAACCGGCTTGTCCGTCTGGAAAAAAATCCTCTGCTTCGGGCCGTGCCTCTGGAGATTAAAAACCTGTTTTTGCTGGCTGGAACGACGCTTGGCGGGAGAAGTATTTCCGCGATTTATTCCAATATCGGAAAAATCCAGCTTCCGGATGTGTTTGAGACCTATGTGGATTCGTTTGGATTTTTTACAAGTACGGACAAACTGCAGATGTGCTCCTGCTCTTACGGGGATAAAATGAGAGTAGGGATCACCTCGAAAATACTGAGTCATAATATCCAGCGGAATTTTCTGCGGATCTTAAAAGAGGAAGGGATTCACGTTACAGAACAAGAGAATGACTTCCCCGGATATCAGGAAAAGAAGCTGGGACTGATGCAGAAGAGTATGCAGATTTTTACGTTTTTGTGTATTGCTGCGGTTGTGATCAGCTGGGTGGTCAATCTGATGCTTCCTTCCGGATTTTTGTGGGCAGGCTTTGTGAGCGGGGGAGTACTTTGTACCTGGCTGTTTGTAATGGTAGGCTATAAAAAGCGCAGGAACCTTCTGAAAAATGGAATGTGGCAGCTTCTGCTCATATCGGCAGCGGGGCTTTTGTGGGACGTTTTTACCGGATGGCATGGATGGGCAGTGGATTTTGTGCTCCCGCTTGCATCTCTGGTCATTCTTGCAGCAATGACAGTGGTCGCAAGGGTGTGCAGGCTGGAGGAAAACGAATATTTGTTTTATCTTGTTCAGATCGGTGCCTTTGGATGTATTCCGGGAATTCTTCTGGCAGCAGGGGCAGTCCGGATCCGGTATCCGTCTTTACTTTGTACAGGAATCAGCATTCTGTTGCTGGCCGGAATCGTAGTTTTTCGTGGGAAATCATTTGTTCGGGAGATTAAGAAAAAATTCCGGGTTTGAAAATGTGAAAAATGCAATAAAAAGTAGAAAGAAACTATTGAAAATTGTTTAAAATAAACATATAATTATAAAAGAAAAATAAATTTATTAAAATTCTCTAAAGAGAAGGAGGGGGATTTCTATGATTAGTTTCTTTCTATGTCTGCTTCTGTTGATCGGAGGCTATTTTGTCTACGGGAAGATCGTAGAAAACACATTTGCACCGGATGACAGGGAGACGCCTGCTGTCAAAATTAATGACGGTGTGGATTACGTGGTAATGCCGCAGTGGAAGCTCTTTTTAGTGCAGCTTTTAAACATTGCCGGTCTGGGACCGATCTTTGGTGCCATGCAGGGAGCTCTGTGGGGACCGATCGTATTTTTATGGATCACATTTGGTACGATCTTTGCAGGCGGTGTCCATGATTACTTTTCAGGTATGCTTTCTGAAAGAAATAATGGTACATCAATTTCAGAGGTTTGTGGTATTTACCTTGGAAATGCAATGAAAAATGTGATGCGTGTATTCAGTGTGGTTCTGCTGGTTATGGTCGGAACTGTGTTTGCAGTCGGACCTGCAGGTCTGATCGTGACATTGTTCAAGGAGGGCGGAATCGGCGGAATTCTTGCCAGTACAGAATTCTGGCTCTGGATCATTCTGGCATACTATTTTATCGCAACATTTATTTCTATTGATAAGATCATCGGACGGATTTACCCGGTATTTGGAATCTGCCTGATCATCATGGCGGTAGGAGTTATCATTGGAATCTTTACACATTCCGAGTTTGTGATCCCGGAAATCTGGAATAACTTCTCCAATATGCATCCGGACGGTGCGCCGATCTGGAGCGTTATGTTTATCACAGTTGCCTGCGGAGCGATTTCCGGATTCCATTCTACACAGTCACCGCTGATGGCACGTTGTATGAAATCAGAGCGTCAGGGACATTTTGTATTTTATGGAGCTATGGTGGCGGAAGGTGTGATCGCACTGATCTGGGCTGCTGCAGGATGCGCATTGTATGAAGTGACAGGCGGTCTGAGTACAGGATTAAGCGCGATTCTTGCAAATGGCCAGTCAGCAGCGATTTATGATGTCTGCTCAAAGACAATGGGAGGAATCGGAGTTGCACTGGCGATGATCGGTGTTATCGTATGCCCGATTACATCCGGAGATACGGCATTTAGAAGTGCAAGACTGGTATTGGCGGACTGGTTTAAGATCGAGCAGTCCAAATACAGCAAACGTTTGTTGCTTTGTGTTCCGTTGTTAGGTGCAGGTGCCGTTATCGGACATCTGGATTATACGATCGTCTGGAGATATTTCAGCTGGACCAACCAGACACTGGCAATGATCGTTCTCTGGACAGCAAGTATGTATCTGTTCCGTGAGAAGAAGAATTACTGGCTGACAGCAGTTCCGGCTACCTTTATGAGTGCAGTCTCCATGACATATTTCTTCTATGCGAAAGAATGTCTGGGACTGGGAACAGCTGTTGCGTATCCGGCAGGTATCATTCTGGCAGCAGGATTCCTTGCCATTTTCCTGTATGCAACGAGAAAACCTGCGAAAGCAGCAAAATAAAGTGTTTTCATAAAACACAAACAGAAAGGACTGACACGAGATGATATGGAAACCAAAGCAGCTGGGCAGACAGAAAATAGAAGAGCGGGAGCTGGAAGCGGATAAAAAGAACTGCAGGAGATTCGGCCCCTGTGGAGTGGGTCAAAAGGCTCTTTATCTGAACAGCTTTTACTTTGACAGAAGATATTATGTAGCTCTGGACTCGGTATCAAGAGTATTTAAAAGAGTAGCCATGAGTAAAGGCGGTTTTTCGGGAAAAGGAATGTTTGCCACGATTCCATATCTGGTCGTGCAGTATGACGGCGGAGAGGAAAAGCAGTGTATTTTCAAAAGAGAAGAGCAGGTAGATGCACTGCTTGACCATATCCGAAGTATCCGTCCCGAGATGCCGGTGCACAGCGTGCAGGCAGAAAAAAAACTGCTGGAGAAACAGCGGATACTTGAACAGAAAAAAGCAAGGATCGCTTTTTCGGATGCGCGGGAAGAAATCCAATGGTTAGAAAAATGTGCGCAGTTTTTGGAAAAAAGACCTGAGTTATATCGGGAACTGAGCAGCTGTGCGAAGAGAAAAAGAACCTATGATAAGAGCAATCCTGCTTATAAATGGGCAGCGCTTTTCATTACCCTGATGGGGATTGCGGCACTGGTTTACGGGATTTATGCGCTGGTCACAAAAGCAGGATTCGGAATTTATTTTCTGCTGTTCGGACTGGCCGCCATCTTTTTCTTCTCCAGTGCGAATGTTCTTCCTACTGCCCGCAATAACAGGCGGTATGTGGAAGACAGGCTGAAGAAGGCGACAGAAGCGATGTATCGCTACATTGCAGAATATCCGAAGTTTCCTCTTCCGGCGTGTTATGCACATCCGGCAGTACTTCGAAGAATGATTGATATTATTGCCCAAGAACGGACACGGTGTGTGGCAGAAGCTCTGGAATTGCTGAAGCAGGATTTGAAAGCAATGAATTCCAGTGTGGAGCTTGAGCAGGAAGAATACGATGAGGTCATGGCGATCAAGCCGATGTTCCTTGTCAGAGATTATGAATAACAGAGTAAAAAAGTTGAGGGAAGAATCAGAAACGGTTCTTTCCTCAACTTTTTATATAAAAAATTCCATAAAAATCCACTTGAAATATACCCCACAAGGGTATATAATCCATATATGAAATGGGGTGAAAGAAATGGAAGAAATAAGAGAGTGCTGCTGTCATACAAATAAGACAAAAGAACGTACAGAAAAAGAATACAAAGATCTCATCAACCGTTTGAACCGGATTGAAGGTCAGGTGAGAGGAATTAAAAAAATGGTGGAAAACGGCACCTATTGTACTGATATTTTGATTCAGGTCTCTGCAGTCAATGCAGCGTTGAACAGTTTCAATAAAGTATTATTAGGGAATCATATCCGTACCTGTGTAGCGGAAGACATCCGTCAGGGAAAGGAAGAGACCATTGAAGAATTGGTGACAACACTGCAAAAGTTGATGCGATAAGGGGAGGTGATATCATGAAGCAATACAATGTGAACGGAATGAGCTGCGCGGCGTGCAGCACAAGAGTGGAAAAAGCAGTGTCCAAAGTTGAGGGAGTGACCTCGTGTTCCGTCAGTCTTCTGACGAATTCCATGGGCGTGGAGGGAGATGCGAAAGAAGCAGACATTCTTGCAGCAGTGGAAAAAGCGGGATATTCAGCTTCTGTAAAGGGAGAGAATACCGCAAAGCCGGCAGAACATGCAGAAGAGGAATTTCTGAAAGATAAAGAGACTCCGGTCTTAAAAAAGCGGCTGATCTTATCGTTTTGTTTCCTTGTGCCGCTGATGTATCTTTCGATGGGACATATGATGTGGAACTGGCCGCTTCCCGGGATTCTGGCAGAGAATCATGTGGCAATGGGAATTTTACAGCTCTTGCTGACAGGATGTGTGATGATCATCAATCAGAAGTTTTTTGTCAGTGGATTTCAAAGTCTGCTGCACGGCGCGCCCAATATGGATACGCTGGTGGCACTTGGAGCAGGTGCTTCATTTGGCTACAGCACCTATGCATTGTTTGCCATGACAGATGCACAGATGCGTCAGGATATGGCAGGCGTGATGACTTATATGCATGAGTTTTATTTCGAATCTGCGCGATGATCCTTACATTGATCACCGTCGGTAAGATGCTGGAGGCACGTTCCAAAGGAAAGACTACAGATGCCTTAAAAGGCCTGATGCGCCTGGCGCCAAAGACGGCGGTCGTGATCCGAGACGGGCAGGAACAGACAGTTTCCATCAAGCAGGTGAGAAAAGGAGATGTGTTTGTGGTTCGTCCGGGTGAGCATATACCCGTGGATGGTATTGTGCTGGAAGGAAGCAGCGCGATTGATGAATCTGCGCTGACAGGAGAAAGTATTCCGGTGGATAAAAAAGCAGGAGACATGGTATCAGCTGCTACGTTGAATCAGTCCGGATATCTCCGGTGTGAGGCATCCAGAGTAGGGGAAGATACGACATTATCTCAGATTATCCAGATGGTCAGTGATGCAGCGGCTACCAAAGCACCCATTGCAAAAGTGGCGGATCGGGTATCCGGAATTTTCGTCCCTGCAGTCATGGTGATCGCGGCGATTACATTTGTGGTATGGATATTGGCAGGAGAAAGTGTCGGATTTGCACTCGCAAGAGGAATTTCTGTTCTGGTGATCAGTTGTCCTTGTGCACTTGGGCTGGCAACTCCCGTTGCAATCATGGTGGGAAGCGGAAAAGGCGCAAAAAACGGTGTGATGTTTAAGACTGCTGTGTCGCTGGAAGAAACAGGAAAGGTACAGATCGTGGCATTGGACAAGACCGGGACGATCACAAGCGGAGAACCGAACGTTACAGATATCGTAACGGCGGAAGGAATCCGGCAGGGAGAATTATTACAGACCGCATATGCCCTGGAACAGAAAAGTGAGCATCCGCTGGCAAAAGCGGTGATGACGTATGCAGAAGAACAAAAGCTGACAGAGAGCGCGGAAATGACAGGATTTCAGGCAGTTCCGGGAAATGGTCTGTCCGGCTGGTGTGATGGAGAACGACTTTGGGGAGGAAATTTATCATTCATCCGAAAGACTTGCGCAGTTTCAGAAGATATGCAGGCAAAGGCAAAAGGGCTGGCAGATCAGGGAAAAACCCCGCTTTTTTTTGCAAAAGAAGATCAGCTTCTTGGAATCATTGCAGTTGCAGATGTGATCAAGAAAGACAGCCCAAAGGCCGTACAGGAACTGCAGAATATGGGAATCCGAGTCGTGATGCTGACCGGGGATAATGAGCAGACAGCCCGTGCCATCGGAGAGCAGGCCGGTGTGGACGAGGTGATCGCAGGCGTACTTCCGGAAGGAAAAGAGGCAGTCATCCGCAAATTGAAAAAAGTGGGAAAAGTAGCCATGGTCGGAGACGGCATCAATGATGCTCCTGCACTGACAAGAGCAGATATGGGAATTGCGATCGGAGCAGGAACGGATATTGCGATAGATGCTGCAGATGTGGTATTGATGAAGAGCAGACTTACGGATGTTCCGGCAGCGATTCGACTGAGTCGTGCGACACTTCGCAACATTCATGAGAATTTATTCTGGGCATTTATTTATAATGTCATCGGAATCCCGCTGGCAGCCGGAATCTGGTATCCATTGTTTGGATGGAAATTAAATCCGATGTTCGGAGCGGCGGCAATGAGTTTGTCCAGCGTTTGTGTTGTTACCAATGCACTTCGTCTCAATTGGTTCCGTATGAAGGACGCCACAAGAGATCGAAAAATAAAAACAAGAAAGAAACAGGAGGAAATGACAATGGAAAAAACAATGAAAATTGAAGGAATGATGTGTGGACACTGCGAGGCGTCCGTAAAGAAAGCACTGGAGGCACTTGCAGAAGTGGAAGCGGCAGAAGTAAGCCATGAGAAAGGCACAGCGGTTGTGACACTGCGCTCGGAGGTTTCTGATGAAGTACTGAAAAAGGCAGTGGAAGAGAAAGATTATACCGTTGTGGAAATTCGGTAGGATTTATTTGTCAGTATAAAAGAATTAAAGAGAAAACAGTCGGGTAAAATCCGGCTGTTTTTTTTTAATGAATCACAAACATCTGGCAGTAAACAGAAAAATATAATACTATATAAGGTATGTAAAAAGATTTTGACAAAGATATTTTGTGGATGTACAGGATATTTGATAGACAAATCAGGAGAAACCTGCGATAGTGCAGAGGAAAGGACGGATGTTATGGAAATAGGTGTAAAATTAAAAGAAGCAAGGATCAAGAGTGGATTGACACAGGAGAATGTTGCAGAAAAAATTCAGGTCTCCCGCCAGACAATTTCAAACTGGGAAAATGAAAAATCTTTTCCGGATATTGTGAATGTGATCAAATTGAGTGACTTGTATAACATCAGCCTTGATCAATTATTGAAAGGAGATGAAGCAATGATAGAACATTTGGAAAAAAGTACAAACATTGTAAAAAGTAATGAGAAATTGATTGCTGCGATTATTGCCAATGTATTGTTGATGATCCTGTTTATATTATTTAATGGTTTGATCATTGAGAATCATTATCTGATCATGGGCAGCTCGATTCTTGGCATTACAGCAACTTGTATGCTATTTTATCAGATTATAAAGAAACTTTAGGAGGAATGGAAAATGCTTATTTTTGCAATTATATTTGTATTTATGGTTTTGCTTGGCGGACTGACATTATCCTATCAGATATTTAACTGGTAGCTCTTGATGCAGAGAGCAGAGGGTTGAAGCATCCGAAATTATGGGGAATGTTTTCACTTTCCGGAAATCAGGGTGGAGGCGGACTGATTTTATATTTGATTGGCAGAAATCGATATGTGTCCAATATGACAGATGCTGCCAGAGTGGAATTTGATTCCCGCAAGAGGCGGGCTGCGCTATCTTTGAGTTTTATTGCAATCGGAACGATTGGAGTGATGTTTATAGCCTTATTTGGAAATGTTTTTTAAGAATTACAGAGGGTGTCGCAAAGAGATTTTGCGGCATCCTTTTTTACAAATTTTTGACTGATTCTTTACAAATAAAAAGATGTGTGTTATATTGAAAACAACAAAAGGTAATACCTATTACATAATACTTTATAAGGAGAAGAGAAGATGTATCAGAGTCACGAATTTTATTTGAGAAGAGCGATTGAAATTTCAAAAGAGGCAAGAGAAGCAGGAAATACTCCGTTTGGAGCCCTTCTGGTCAACAAAGAGGGAGAGATCATCATGGAGCAGGGAAATATTGAGATCACAGAGAAAATCTGTACAGGGCACGCGGAAGCGACACTTGCAGCAAGAGCATCTCATGAATATTCCAGAGAGTTTTTGTGGGATTGTACATTATATACGACTGCAGAGCCATGTGCGATGTGTGCAGGAGCTATTTACTGGGCGAATATCGGAAGAGTTGTATACGGAATGACAGAGAGACGACTGTTGGAGCTGACAGGAAGTAATGAGCAGAACCCGACTTTTGATCTTCCATGCAGAGATGTATTTGCAAAAGGGCAGAAAGCAATTGAAGTAGTAGGACCGGTAGAGGCCGTTGAAGTAGAAGCAGCAAAGGTGCATGAGGATATTGGGATTAAGTTCCAGTCAGGAGCAGAGTATGAAAGCGGAATATTTTGATGAAAAAGTAGGATGGACAAAGACGCTGCTGATCGGATTTCAGCATGTCCTTACCATGTGTCCGGGAACAATCGCGGTTCCTTGATTTTAGCAGGAGCCCTGGGACTGGGGGAAAAAGAAACTGCATTTTTAGTAGCAGCCAATTTTTTTACAAGTGGAATTGCCATTCTGATTCAGGTGATCGGAATCGGAAAACTGGCAGGATCCAAATATCCCATTATTTTGGGTTCTTCTTTTGCACCTCTAAGCCTATGATCCTGATCGGAAAAGAATATGGGATGCAGACACTCTTTGGCGCAGTGATCGCATCTGGTGCGATAATTTTTATCCTGTCTTTTTTTATGGATCAGATTTTAAAACTTTTCCCTCAGGTTGTAGTGGGAACATTTGTAACGTTGATCGGAATTACACTGGCGCCGACTGCACTGCGGGATCTGGCAGACGGAGAAGGCAGCGAAAGCTTTGGGTCTGTTGAAAATCTGATTCTGGGTACTGCAGTTTTGATCTTTATCATTCTGGTAGAAAAGTATGCAAAAGGAATCTGGAAAAGTATGTCCCTGTTGCTCGGAATCGTGGCGGGAACGATCGTGGGATGTGGTCTGCACATGGTCGATTTCACATCAATCGCGCAGGCAGAAGTATTCCAGCCGGTGAAACCATTTTATTATGGAATGCCGGAGTTTAAAATATGGCCGATTTTTATTATGAGTATTTTCTGCATCATCAACATGATCCAGTGTATCGGAGTCTTTTCTGTAATGGATGAAATTGTTGGAATCCAGACAGACAATAAGACAAAGGAGAGAGGAATCAGAGGTCAGGCAGCAGCACAGATGGTGACTGGTATGTTCAATTCGGTTCCATCTACCATGTTCAATGAAAATGTAAGTCTGATCGGACTGACAAAAGTTAAAAGCAGATCCGTTGTTGCAGCAGCCGGCATTATGATCATTCTGGCAGGAATTTTCCCGAAGATTTCCGCGGTATTTACGGCTGTTCCTAAATCTGTGCTGGGAGGTGCAACACTGGCATTGTTCGGGGTGATCACTTCTTCTGGAATTTCCATTTTATCCAAACTGGATTTTTCAAAAGATAACAATTTCAAGATTGTAGGGACCAGCATTGCGATCGGAGTAGGCGCAGCGTTTGCATCAGATGTTTTTGTGAATATTCCGAATGCATTGCAGATGGTATTAAGCAATGGTCTGTTTATGGTCAGCATCAGCGCGATTTTTCTGAATTTGATCTTGAATGGGAAAAAAGCTTTTTCTTGACAAAGAAAAGGGATTCTTCTATCATCATACATAGGTTAAGAGAAAGAGAGGAATCGCTTTGAGTACGCAGAAATTACGTGTAAAATCCTTGTCCGGACAGGCAAAGGAGGCCATTCTTCAATATATAGAAGAGATGGATCTAAAAACAGACAATAAGCTTCCAAGAGAAGAGGCACTTGCCGAGATGCTTGGAGTGAGCCGGATCACAATCCGTCAGGCATTGAATGATCTTGCGGCAGAGGGGATTATTTTCCGCAGACAGGGAAGGGGTACATTTGTCAATGTGGATTCTCTCAATATCAAGGTCACGTTCAGTCCCTGTATGGAATTGACGCAGATGATCAAAAAGAGCGGGTATGCTCCTTCCGTCAGACTTTTAAATATTCAAAAAGTAAAACGGGAGGAAGAAATCTGTTCTCTTCTTCAGATGCAGCCGGACGAACAGCTGGTAGTGGCAGAAAAGCTGTTTCTGGCAGATGATAAGATCTGTGCATTCTGCAGAGATTATTTCGGAATGAATCTGATCGGCGGGGAAGAGGCATTTGATATGTTTTCAAAGTATGAAGATTCGATTTACAAATATATTTATGAATTGTCCGGGGAAAAGGCGCAATGGGATAAAGTTGAGATCGATACAGTGAATCCGGCAGAAATTGCAGGATTAAAAAAATATGTATCTGTGAAAGAACTGGGTTTAAGTCCATATCTTTACCTGAAGACATTAAATTACAGTGAGAAAGATAAACCACTGGTCTATGCGAATGAATATTTTAACACGGAAATCATCAAATTTAATCTGATCCGTCAAAAGAATATACAATATTGAGAAAGGGCACTTCGTCTTGGTTGGATGAAGTGCCCTCGTCTTTCTTATAAAAGATGTTCAAATGCATCATAAAATCCCGGATAGGAAACGTCAATACAGTGGCTGTCCAGAATTTTCGTGCGTCCGTCAGCTACAAGAGCTGCGATACTGAATGCCATGGCGATCCGGTGATCGAGCAGTGTGTGGATGGTAGCGCCTTTTAAAGGCTCCCCTCCTTTGATCACCATTCCATCTTCTGTCGGGAGAACGCTGCATCCCATGGCGATCAGATTGTCAGTGATCGTCTCGATCCGGTCCGTCTCTTTGACACGAAGTTCCTGCGCATCGCGGATGATGGTCGTACCTTCAGCGCAGGCTGCCATAACGGCAATGATCGGAATCTCATCGATCAGTGTGGGAATGATATCACCATGAATCGAAATTCCATGAAGCTGGCTGCTGCGAACCAGAATATCGGCCATTTTTTCCCCGGCTTCTGTACGTTCATTTAACAGTGTGATATTACCGCCCATATCTTCGCATACTTTCAAAAGACCTGCACGAGTCGGGTTGATTCCTACATTTTTGACCAGAATCTCGGAATCCGGAACTAAAAGTCCTGCTGCGATAAAGTAGGCAGCGGAAGAAATATCTCCGGGAACAGTGATCTTCTGTCCATGTAATTCCTGACATGGCTGGATCACGGACGTTGCCTCAGAACCAGCCAGCTGATGAACGGTCCGGATATCCGCACCGAATTCTTTGAGCATCAACTCTGTGTGATTGCGGGACAGGATCGGTTCTGTCACGGAAGTTTCCCCCTCTGCGTAAAGTCCTGCAAGAAGAATACAGGATTTTACCTGAGCAGAAGCAACCGTTGACGTGTAGTGGATTCCGTGCAATTTCCCCGGTTCAATGACCAGCGGTGCGCATCCATTGCCGTGCAGGCTGGAAATATGAGCGCCCATCTGTGTCAGTGGTTCGATGATCCGTTTCATGGGACGTGAGTTGAGTGACTCGTCTCCGGAAAGGGAAGTGGAAAATGGCTGTCCTGCAAGAATACCGGAGAGCAGGCGGGTAGTTGTTCCGCTGTTTTTTACCTGTAATGTTTCCGAAGGCGCAGTCAGTCCGTGCAGTCCCTTGCCGTGTACCAGAATCCGGTTTTGGTGTTCCTCTATTTTAATCCCCATTTTCCGGAAGCAGTCAATGGTGGCAAGACAGTCTGCACCATTTAGGAAGTTGTGGATCTCTGTCATTCCGTTGGCGAGAGATGCGAACATCACACTGCGGTGAGAAATGGATTTGTCTCCCGGAATGGAAACTTCTCCTTTTAATCCTGTAATGCTTGTCAATTCCATAATCATATATTCCTTTCTTTAAACTTCATATACAATATACCGGTATTTCTGCAGAAGTGCGGCGGCTTTTACAGAGGCGTCCTCTTCGTAAAATTCGATGCGCAGTACCCCTTCTTCAAATTCCCGGTTATGAATGATTCCAATATTTTTAATGCTGATGTGATTGCTCGCCAGAATCGTGGCAATGGTCGCGATTCCTCCAGCTTCATCGATAATGTCACAGTACAGGGCAAAAATCTTTTTGATCGGTCCTGCAGAGTGATCCGGCATGGAATTCCGGTAGTCTCTGGATGACTCGAAGAATGAAAATAATTCCCGTTCATTGCCGGCATCAATGGAAATTTTTGCGCGGTTCAGTTCTTCGATATAAGCGTCCAGGATCCGGGAGATATTATCTTTATTTTTCAGGCAGATCTGCTGCCACATGATCGGAGAAGAAGATGCAATCCTTGTAATATCTTTAAAACCGCCCGCAGCCAGAAGCTTCATCAGTTCCTCTTTCGTATCCGTACTTTTTACGAAGTTGACCAGGCAGGAGGCAATGATGTGCGGCAGATGACTGATAGTTCCGGTGACCGTATCATGCAGCCGGTAGTCAAGCACGATCGGTAGCGCCTTCAGAGACTGTACAAAGCAGCGGTAATCTTCCAGCTTCTCAGAAGAGACTTTGTCAGACGGCGTCAGGATGTAGTATGCATTTTCAATCAGATGAGCCTTGGAATTGGCAAATCCGCTTTTTTCGGAACCTGCCATAGGATGTCCTCCGATGAAATTTGCATCCAGACCAAGCCGGGTAATCTCCTCATGGATCGCAGTCTTTACACTGCCGACATCTGTCAGGATGCAATCCGGATGGATCAAATCCTTTAACTGAGATAAATACGCATTATTGTAAGAAATCGGCGCACAGAGAAAAAGATAGGAACAGTGAGAGAACTGTTCGTCAATGGCAGTACAGGAGATGTCGATCGTTCCGTCCTGCATGGCCAGTGCAAGTGTTTCTCTGCTTTTATCAAAAGCCAGGATCTGATAGTCCGGATAATACTGGCGGATTGCCTTGGCGATAGAACCGCCGATTAGTCCCAGCCCGATAAATCCGATGGTAGTGCTTGTTTTTGTCTGCATAGTTTGATGTCCTTTCTAAATAAACTGGCTGATGGGAAGCTGCGATCCCAAAGAAGCACATATAGAATATTTTAGCATTTTAACTCGTAAAAGTAAATTAGAAACAAGTTGTTAAAAATA
>ENA-OQBT01000263-OQBT01000263.1-human-gut-metagenome-genome-assembly--contig:-NODE-263-length-36126-cov-2.300786_pt1 | contig 36126 bp, 56 predicted proteins | sample MGYA00242749_ERZ504557 | MGnify/ENA primary metagenome ERZ504557 (study PRJEB26092, sample SAMD00036243) | human gut metagenome | host: Homo sapiens | study: EMG produced TPA metagenomics assembly of... | reverse complement strand
TGAAAAGAGAGCTGTAACTGAAATGTGAGTTAAAAAACTCAATTTCGTTACAGCCACTTTTTCATACAAAAATAGGCGCTTATAGGGTAAATAGGGTCTTATAGAGCTCAGTGGGTGAGGACCTATAGGACAAAAAAAGAGTGCCGAGCCAATGCTCGACACTCTATGTGAGTTAATTAAGTTAATCCTTAGATTAATTTTTTAACAGCATCAACAGCTGCGTCAAAGTTAACGGAGCTTGTTACTTCCGGAACATATTCAACATAAGCAACTTTGTCGTCTTTACCGATAACAACGATACCGCGAGTTAACAAACGAAGTTCTTCAATCAAGAAACCGTATGCTTCACCGAAGCTTGCATCTTTGTGGTCGGAAAGGGTGATTACGTTATCAACGCCGGCAGCACCGCACCAACGTTTCTGAGCGAATGGAAGGTCCATGGAGATAGTCAAGATAACTACGTCGTCGGAAAGTTCAGTAGCTTCTTTGTTGAACCAACGAGTCTGTGCGTCACAAACGCCGGTATCAAGGGAAGGAACTACGGAAATAATTTTTACTTTGCCTTCGTAGTCTTTCAAAGTTTTAGCGCCTAAGCCGTTATCTAAAACAGTAAAGTTAGGAGCTGCGTCGCCAACTTTTACTTCTTTACCTAATAATGTCATTGGATTGCCTGCGAATGTAATTACACCGGTACGTTTTCCATAATGAATAACCTCCTAAGATTAATTCAAAATTTAATGTTTAATTTATCTGACAGAGAACAATTTTCACTGCCTCGTAAAGTGGAGACGGTTATTTTTATAAATGCCGTACAACTCCGCTTATCATATTAAGTATAGCATGATAGAATTTATAAGTAAAATAAAAATTGATGATTTTCGATGTGATATAAACTATGTTACAATATAGAAGTAAAATATATCATTTTATTTTTATAGATAAAATAAAAAATCTAACTATTCTTGGAGACGATAATGAAAAAACTGACTATTTTTTCACAATTTTTTAAAGGTTATGGGCCCGTCTATTTGCTGGGCGTTTTGATTCTGATTACGATTAACATTCTGTTTTATATGTTCCGCGCCTCATCGGGGAAGCCATTAACACCTTATATTACGGTAAGGAAGGCCTTACTACATATATAGGGTACTTTTTTATGTTAGCTATTGTTATCACTGTGCTAAAATTTTCATCCCGACATTTGCTGTTGGGGTCCATTCGTCGCTTTGAATTTTTACTGCGTCGTCGTTTATTTGATCACGCATTATATATTCCTACTGCCTATTATGAAAAAAACGGCCCCGGTAAGGTTATGGCCTTAATGACCAATGACGTAACATCCTTGCGCGTTTCCTTAGGCCTGGGGGTAATGATTTTAGTAGATGCCATCTTTTTCGGTATTTTTTCATTCTTCTTGATGGCTAAAGAAATCAGCGTTTCCTTGACGGCACTTACCTTACTACCGATGCCGTTTATTCTGACCGGTATGCTCACCGTGAGTCGCAGCATGCGTAAGCGTCAAAAAGAAGCGCAGAATACGTATAGCGACTTAACGGAGTTCGCTCAAGAGCTATTCCTCGGCATGCCGGTGATTCGTGCCTTTAACCGTGAAATGCGCAGTTTATGGCGTTTTAATAACATTAACAAGGTGAATTATGACAAGAACATGCGTGTTGCCTTCCTTGATTCAATCTTGGCACCGCTCACTTTCGTAGCTCCTTTTATGTGTCACGCCATCGCCATTTTTATCTGCGGTCGCTTAATCATTGCCAATGAAATTACCGTAGGCGATTTCGTAGCAGTCAACGGCTATTTGAGCTTAATTATCGGCCCAATTATGGGTATTGGCTCCTTGTTATCGGTTCTTCAAAAAGGGTTGGCCTCTTTGGATCGTATTTACGATTTCCTCATGATTGAAGAAGAAAAACCAACCGACGAGGAACGGGAGTTACCATTGACCACACTTACCGTTAAAGATTTAACCTTTACCTATCCGGAAACAAAAGTACCTATGCTTCACGACGTAAACTTAACGATTAAACCGGGTGAATTTATCGGCATCGTCGGTGGACCGGGGTCCGGTAAATCTACGCTATTTAAATGCTATTGCGCTTACACGATACGCCGCAAGGCAGTATTTATGTGGGGGACGAAGATATTACGTCCATGCCGCTTCAAGTGCTGCGTCGCAGCATTGCCTATGTACCGCCGGAACCATATTTGTTAGGCACTACTATCGGTGAAAATATCGCCTTTGGGGAAGCGTCAGATCATACGCTGGAACTTTCCCAAGCGGCTGAACGAGCGGCTTTAACTCGTGATTTAAGCGAGCGCCTGGCGCCGGCGGCTAAACGTCTAAAAGAAGGGGGCACCGATTTATCGGGCGGTCAAAAACAGCGTGTTAATATTGCTCGCGGTCTTTATAAAAATGCACCGTACTTGCTCCTGGATGATAGTTTTTCCGCTTTGGATACCATCAGTGCCGGTACGATTATAAACACCTTACGCCAAGGTCGTAATCAAAGTTTATTATTCATTTCCCAACGTTTGGAAGCACTCCGCGAAGCGGATCGCATTATTGTTTTTAAAGAAGGTACCATTGTCGAAGAAGGTACTCATGAAGCGCTTATGGCCAAAGAAGGCGAGTATTATCGCTTATATGCCCAGCAGCTTGATGAACCGCTTATCGGTGTAGCTGAGGAAGGAGGGGACCAATGAGCAAGCAACATACCAGTTCCTATACGGTACAGGAAGAAGCGCAGTTAACGAAGCATCAAGATATCTTGCTACTAAGCCGTTTAGGTCAATATATAAAACCGCATTCCTTCCTGCTTTTGTGGGCAGCGCTGTTTTTATTGATTGCCATGGGCCTCGACTTACTGCGCCCGCTTTTGATGAAAACCGTAATCGATACGGCTTTTCCGCAACGAGACATCGGCATTATTACAGAGTATGCCGGTATCTACTTTATGACGATATGCTTCAGTATTATTGCTTTGTTTGTACAAAATTATACATTACAAAAATTCGGTCAAAGCATTATTTTTGAAATTCGAAATATAGTATTTTCCAAGATTTTAGCGCGCACACCGGCTCATTTCGGGCAATTGCCAATCGGTAACTTGTTACCCGGGTAACCAATGATACGGAATCACTGCGCACTTTGTATACCGACGTAGTGTTAAAATTGGGCAGCAGTGTGCTCATGATTATCGGTATTTTAATATCCATGTTTGCCATCGACGTAAAATTGGCGTCCTTAGTCTCCTTACTGGTGCCGATTATGGCGGTTATTATTTTTATTTATCAAAAATACAGCCGTAAAGCGTTCCGCGGTGTCCGTACCAAATTGGCGGCTTCCAATACGTCGGTGCAGGAGATGCTCAACTTCATCGTCATTATTAAATCCTATGTGGGTGAAAAGATTATGGCGAAGCAGTATGACCGCATCAGTCGTGAATTTTTAGAAGCCGGTTTATTCGAGGTTAAAACCTTCGCCATCTTCCGTCCGATTGTGGACGGCTTACTGTTCGTCATTTTTATCGCTATTTTCAGTTTTACTAATTGGTTCGATTCGGTGACGGAAGCAGGTACAGTATTTGCCTTCATCCAATATATGGATAAATTTTTCCAGCCGATTAAAGAAATCGCCGAAAAATATAATAACTTGCAAAGTGCCTTAGCCGGTGCGGAGCGTTTGGTGCCGATTATTAATGAAGAGTCCGACACGACCATTGAAGCAGTGGCGATTCCGGAAGAGTTTAAAACGATTAACACCATTGAATTTGACCATGTGTGGTTTTCCTATGATGATTCCGATAATTATGCCTTAAAAGATATTTCCATTGCCATCGACGGTGGGCAATTTGTAGGCATCGTAGGACCGTCCGGGGGCGGTAAATCTACCTTGATGAGCTTATTAATGGGCTTTTACCGTCCTACTAAAGGTACGATTCGCATAAACGGCTATGATACAGCCGTTTATGCACCGGCTGTCTTGCGAAAAGTCATGGGCTATGTATTCCAAGACAGTCATTTGTTCAAAGGGACTATTCGTGAAAATCTCTCCCTCTACGATGACACAATTCCGGAAGAGAATCTCATAAAAGCGGCTAAAAAGGCCCATTTGCACGCTATGATTGAACGATTGCCGCAAGGCTATAATACGCCGGTTGGTTATTTAGGTTCTTTATTATCCACCGGTCAGAAGCAGTTGTTAGCGTTAGCTCGCGTCTTGGTGCGCGATCGCAAGGTTCTTATCTTTGACGAAGCAACCGCTCATATTGACAGTCATACGGAACAATTGATTCAAGAATCCATTGAAACGATTCGCGGTGAAAAAACGATTATCAGCATTGCCCATCGTTTATCGACTATTCGTTCGGCTAATTGTATTTATATGATTAAGCACGGACAAATTGTAGAGCAGGGGGATTATGAATCATTAATTGCACAAAAGGGTGAATTCTTTGCACTTTGGGAGGCGAAATAAGGTTGGAGCTCATTACGTCAAAAGATAATAAAACATTAAAATATGCACAATCTTTGCAGCGCAAAAAATACCGCAAATTACATGGTGAATATTTAGCGGAAGGTCTTCGTACCGTAAGTGATATGATGGCCACGGGATTGGTAACTACGATTTTTGTAAAAGAAGACAGTAACTGTGAATCAATAATATCGGAGGCGGAACAACGAGGTATCAAGTTATGGTCGGTGAGCAGTGATTTGATGCATACCATCGAATCTACGTTAACGGCCAAGGCATCGTTGCCATTGTGAAGAAGCAACATCATGATATTAACGATTTAGTTATTACCGATGGTTTATATGTATTACTTGATGAAGTGCAAGATCCCGGTAATTTGGGGACTATTATTCGTACTGCATTAGCGGCCGGTGCGAAGGGGCTTTTTTTAACCAAAGGCAGTGTAGACCCTTATAATGAAAAGACCGTTCGCAGCACCATGAGTGCCATCACTAAAATACCGATTTTTGAGAATGTTACCATGGAAAATGTGGCGGGTCTAATGAAAAACAGTCAGTTAACGGCCTATGCCACCGCCTTAGATAATGCTGAGGCTATTCAAGATGTAACATTTGCGAAGCAAACCTTATTACTTTTAGGCAATGAAGCGAATGGGCTCAGTGAAGCGTGGTTCAACATGGCCGATAATCGGATAACTATACCTATGTACGGACCTATTGAGTCCCTTAATTTATCGGTAGCGGCCGCTTTATGCATGTATGCAGTGAGAGAGAGTTGGTTATAATGAATGAACAGGACATCAGCCAAATTTTAAAAGCTTATAAAAATGGTTCCCTTGAGTTAGAAGAATGTAAGTCATCGATTACTGAATTGATTAGTCAAGCGGTTCAAAAAGAAGAACGGTCGCGCAATTTACAAGATGCCGTACTCGATTTGGATCGTGACAAACGACAGGGGTTTCCCGAAGTGGTCTATTGTGAAGGTAAAACCGATGAACAGTGTATTACGATTCTAAAAGAACTGAATTTACACTACAGTACGTATATGGGCACCAGAGCGAGACAGAGCATTTATGATGCGTTAAAAACTGTGATTCCTGAAATTGAATACGATGAAACGAGTCGCATTATTTATCGTCATAGTGATAAAGTCATACACAATGAGGGTCGTACTATTGCGGTAGTAACAGCGGGGACAAGTGATATTCCAATCGCCGAAGAAGCAGCGGTAACCGCAGAGCTTATGGGGAATGAAGTGACTCGCATTTATGACGTTGGCGTAGCAGGGATTCATCGTCTATTTCACCGTTTAGATGATATTACATCCGCCAATGTCGTTATTGTAGTAGCAGGCATGGAAGGTGCTCTGGCCAGTGTAATCGGTGGGTTTGTGACGAAACCGATTATAGCCGTGCCCACCAGTGTTGGTTATGGCGCTAATTTTAAAGGTTTAGCGCCTTGTTATCCATGTTAAATTCTTGTGCCGCCGGAGTCGGTGTAGTGAACATCGATAACGGATTCGGCGCCGGCCGTTTGGCTCATATGATTAACAGTCAGAGGTGAATGTATGAACTCACAATTAATTCAAATTGAAGCCAATATCGACAATATGAATCCGGAACTGTATGGTCCCTTATTGGATACCTTGCTGAAGGGCGGTGCCAATGATGCGTGGTTAACCCCTATTATTATGAAAAAGGGAAGACCGGCTATTATGCTCAGTGTGTTGGCACCGAAAGAACAATTAAAAGATATAAGCCGATTGATTTTTGAAAATACCACCACTATCGGTTTTCGATATTTTGAGATAGACCGTGTAATCTGTGAACGAGAATTTGAAGAGATTTTTTACAAAAATCAAAAGATACATGTAAAAAAGGCATTTCACGACGGAAAACTGGTGAATATTTCCCTTGAATACGAAGATTTAGCTAACGCTGCACTTGCATTAAATATTCCTATAAAAATTTTAGAAAAAGAAGTGTGGGCCACCTTAACAAGTCCCGTATTTTAGTGTAAAATATAGTCTCTCGTACTAATTATTTAAAATTCAAGATGAAAAGTATCATCTGTCGTGGTTTGATACATCATTACGGTAAATTTTATAGTCATATTATCAGCAGTTCATTAATTGTTTATAATTTTTTCCTAAAATTAGTGTGTAATAGTAAAATTCCACTATACACTACCAATAGACATATGTTAAAATACCATATATCCTCTTTAAATGATTAAGTATTAAAAAAGTAGAAGGTGCATATGATACGATTAATTGTTAATGCCGACGATTTCGGCTTACATCAAGCCGTTAACGAAGGTATCATTAAAGGGCACAAAGAGGGGATTATCACAAGCACATCGTTATTGGCCAATGGCGATTCTTTTGACGAAGCAGTTGCTATGGCCAAGGAAAATCCTCGTTTGGGGATTGCGTCCACACAGCCCTTGTGGGTGGTCTTAAACCACTAAGCGGTGCCGACAAAGTACCGAGCCTCGTTGACGAGCACGGTCGATTTTTTACCTCCTATCCGCAATTCATTAAGAAAGCGGTATCGGGAGATATTAATTTTGAAGAAGTTTATCAAGAATTAGATTTACAATTCGAAAAAGTGGTATCCTCCGGACTTGCCATTACACATGCGGACGGGCATCAGCACTTGCATGTATTGCCGCAAATTACACCGATTATGACTTCCTTATTGAAAAAATACGGTATTAAAAAGATGCGCATTCCTGCGGAAGATCGTTTTTTCCGCAACGGAATTAATCAATGGGGACGCTTTGCCGGTAAGGTAGGTTTGGCGGAAGTGGCCGATAAAGCATACACCTTTTCAAGTCGTATGGGTATTTGGTCACCACGTTATTTCTGGGGTATGATGAGTGGCGGCCAGCTCACGGAAGAACGATTAATGGAAATTTTTCATCGTGTAGCCGGTACTCGTGGCAGTCATGAAATTATGACCCATCCCGGTAATAATGATCGGGTTCTCAATGCATTATTCCCTTGGGATTATCACTGGGAAAGTGAGTTAGCCGCTATGTGTGCGGAACCGGTAAAAGAGTTTATCAAGTTCCATCAGATTCAGCTTCTCAATTATGGTGAATGTGAATGAATAAGATGCTCAAGCGAGGCCTATTGTTAGGGCTTTTGCTACTGGTTATTTCAGGGCTCACTATTTATTTCACCATTGATTTAAACGCGTTACAAACTCTGGAAACCTTTAATATTACATCCCTGTTGTTGGCCTTGATTGCATTGGCTGTGGGTATGTATTTTGACGGTTTACGTTTACAGCGGTTAGTACAAATGGGCGGCTATAAATTACCGATTAAAGCTATTTTACGTGTTATATTCGGTAACTATTTTATGGCCATGCTGACACCCGGTGCCAGCGGCGGCGCGGTGGCTCAGGTTTTAATCCTTAAGAGTTACGGTGTACCCGTTATGAAAGGGGCGCCGATTGTACTGATTCGAACCGTATTTTCTATTTTGTTCTTAATTGCTATGTTACCGGTTATATTTTTACACGGCTCCATAACAATTCCTTACATCAGCAACGAAGCTTGATTCAGGTATCATTTATTATGGTACTTTGTACAATTTTTGGCTTATATCTGTTGCAGACCAATTTAATGAAACGATTTGTTTACATTGTAGCCGAACGGTTACAAAGTGGTCATCCTAAAAGTTGGTTAGCCAAATTAGCTGAGTTAAATGAAGGGTTTAGCTTAATCTATGCCAGACCATTTCAGTCCATAGTGGTTTTCATTGAGTCCGGTTTAAGTCTTATCGCTTTATATACGATAGCACCGGCACTTATGATGGCCTTTACATGGGATATACCGATTGTGGAAGTCCTCAATCGCATGATTTTATTAAATCTTATTTTGTATTTTGCCCCTACACCGGGTGGTACAGGTGTAGCCGAAGGTTTGTTCGTTTATTTGTTTGAGTCATTTTTGCCGTTAGGGACTGTCGGAATTGTCGCAGTTGGCTGGCGTGTAGTGGCTGAGTATTTGCCGTTTTTCATTGGCATGTATTCCGTATTTACCCTCTACGGTCGTCAATTTGTAGCCGGCGCGGCAATGACTGATGAACAGGAAAAAGATGGAGGTAATAACATTGGCTAAGTTAAAGAAAGACAAATTTTATTTGGTTCAAGAAGACATTCTTCCTGAAGCCATTAAAAAGACGATTAAAGTAAAAGAAATTTTAAAATTAGGCGAAGCTAAAACGATTAACGAAGCTGTTGAACGCATGGATTTAAGTCGTTCCGCCTACTATAAATATAAGGACTATGTATTCCCGTTTTACGAAATTGCCCAAGGTAAAATCGTATCTATTACGGTTTCCATGTCTAATGATCCGGGCATGTTATCCAGCATCTTACGGGCTATTGCCGAAAGTAACGGCAGTATTTTGACAATTAACCAGGATATTCCGCTTCAAGGCATTGCTAACGTAACGATTGCCTTTGAAACCAAGGATTTGTCCACTACATTAGAAGAATGTTTGGATAATATCCGTAGTATCCGCGGTATCTTAAAAGTTGAAATTTTAGGTCAGGCTTAATCGAAACAGATTGATCACTCATTTCAACATTAAAGAATATGGCTAATAAAAAAGAAAAATAGGCTTAGCCCCGACTTATTTAATAGGCCGGGGCACTCTTATAAGAGAGAGGGAGAAGAAGATGGAACAAGTTAAGGTCGCTTTACTGGGATTTGGGACCGTAGGGCAAGGAACATTTGAATTATTAGTTAAAAACCGTGATTTAATCACTAATCGCACCGGTGTATCGATTCAAGTCAGCAAAATTTTCGTGCGTAATGCTGAAAAATACAGCCACATTACGTTGCCGGAAGGTACACAGTTTACGAATGATGTAGACTCGATTTTTGAAGATTCGTCCATTCAAATTATTGTGGAAGTTATGGGCGGTGTGACTTTCGCCCGGGATTGTGTTGAAAAAGCTCTAAAAGCTAAGAAAAGTGTAGTTACAGCCAATAAGGATTTACTGGCTGAAGCAGGTCCTTATTTATTGGATTTAGCCGGTAAAAACGGCGTTGATTTGCGTTACGAAGCCAGCGTATTAGGCGGTATTCCGATTATCCGCACCCTCTATGAATCCTTAGGGGGGAATAAAATTACGGAAATCGTTGGTATTTTGAACGGTACAACTAACTTTATTTTGTCCAACATGACTGAAAAAGGCGCCGGCTATGCCGAAGTATTGGCGGAAGCACAGGCTTTAGCTACGCCGAAGCAGATCCGACAGCCGACGTGGAAGGGCTCGACGCGGCTCGTAAATTGGCTATTTTATCATCTATTGCCTTTAACCGTCGTATATTCTTTGAAGACGTATCCGTAGAAGGGATTACTAAAATCGACGCTACGGATATTGCCTTTGGTAAAGAATTCGGTTACACCATTAAATTGTTGGGTATTGCCAAAGAAACGAAAAAAGGTTTGTCGCTTAATGTGCATCCGTCCTTTATTTCCAGCAATCATCCGCTCGCGTCGGTACGCGGTTCCTATAATGCATTATATGTTAAGGGCAACGGCATCGATGACGCCATGTTCTATGGCCGCGGCGCCGGCAGCTTGCCAACGGGCAGCTCCGTCGTAAGTGACATCATGGAAATTGCCAAAAATATCCAAAACTAACCACCTTGGTCAGTTAAAACCATTCTATTTCTCCGAAAAGAATCTATATGCGTCCGGTAAGATTGAATCGTCCTACTACATTCGCATCTTAGTAGACAACTCCACCGGTGTTTTGGCAAAAGTAGCATCAAAACTGGCGGAGCAGCGTATTTCCGTACAAGCCGTAACGCAGCGTAATGAAAGTGAAACGACCTCTACGTTGGCTATTGTTACATCGTCCTGCCCTCGTTCGTATATTTCAAATGTAATCGATGCGTTCAATAATCTTCGCGTCGTTCGTGAAATCGGCAGCGTTATTCCTATTATGACTGATTAGGAGGCAATGCAGATGGATACAATTACAGTTAAAGTACCGGCTACCAGTGCCAATTGCGGCCCCGGATTTGACTCTCTGGGGCTCGCCTTGGAGCTTTATAATACATTTACCTTCACGCCCGATAAAACGGCCAGCGCCAACACATATACCTTTTCCGGCTTTGATGCCGATACGTTGGCCAAAGAAGATCAAACTTATAATTTAGTGGGGCAGGCCATGCAAGCTGTATTTCAACAAGCAAGCTCCGAACCTATATATGGTAACGTTCACAGTGAAACGGTAATTCCACCGTCCCGTGGGCTCGGTAGCAGCTCCACGGCCATCGTAGCGGGTTTACTCTTGGCGAATCGCTTGTTGGCAAAACCACTTACAACGCATGAACTCTTAGTCTTAGCCAACGACATCGAAGGACATCCGGATAATGTGGCGCCTGCTTTATTGGGTAATCTTGTGTGTGCCGTCAATGATCCGAAAGAACTTTTATATACAACCGTGGCCTTACCGGAAGAGTTACTTTTCGCCGTAGTGGTACCGGAAGTGTCTGTTTCAACGGAATATGCCCGGAGCGTTTTGCCAAAGACTATTGCTCATAAAGAAGCGGTGGCTAATGTAAGTCATGCCACTTTATTTGTTACGGCCTTATTGCAACATAAACTGGATTACTTGCGCATCGCTTTGGAAGATTATCTTCATGTGCCATACCGCAAAACGCTCATTCCTCATTGTGAGGACGTGTTTGAGGCCTCTCGCAAAGCAGGTGCCTATGGCGCCACTATCAGCGGCTCCGGCTCTACCTTAATTGCCTATTGCCCGCGCTCAACAGCACAAACCGTAGCCACGCGTATGGGTGATGTGTTTAATAACAATAATATTCCATGCCGTACTTATGTGCTGAAAGCCGATACGGTAGGGGCTCGATACATATGATAAATGTTTATAAAATTGCCAAATGAAAGCAATTACTATATAATTATACTGTGAATAGAATGTTACTAAAATCAGGAAACAAGTCTATTCATCAGGACGTAGCTTACTGAGTAGCAAGCTACACATTTATCTTAAGAAAGAGGCAAAACAAATATGAATAATGTTAAGACTGCTGTTTTACTGGCATTGATGACGGGGTTATTGATGGTGATCGGACAGTTGGTCGCCGGACGGGCCGGTCTCATGACAATGTTCCTTATCTCCATGGCTATGAACTTCTTCAGCTATTGGAATAGCGATAAGATTGTACTTAAAATGTACAATGCACAGCAAGTTTCGGGCACGGACAATCCGGAATTATACAATATGGTAGCCGGTTTGGCCAAACGCGGTAATTTGCCGATGCCAAAGGTGTATATCATCAACTCCGATGTGCCGAATGCATTTGCCACAGGTCGTAATCCTGAGCATGCAGCGGTAGCAGTTACGACAGGGATTATGAATCTCTTGACGGATGATGAAATCGAAGGTGTACTGGGTCACGAATTAACTCACGTTAAACATCGCGATACCTTAATCAGTACTGTGGCTGCCAGTCTGGCCGGTGTAATTACAATGATTGCCAATATGATGCAAATGTTTGCTATCTTCGGTAGCAGTGATGACCGTGAAAGAGGCAATCCAATCGCAATGTTGGCTACCATTATTTTGGCACCGATTGCGGCTGCCTTAATTCAGATGGCGATTTCACGTTCCCGTGAATACCTCGCCGATGAAGGGGGCGCCGAAATGAGCGGCAAACCATTAGCTTTAGCTTCGGCCTTAGCTAAAATCGATTATTACGCTAAACATGGCATGTTGCCGGGCGGCGAAGCTCAGCTTGGGCCAACAGCTCACATGTTCATCATTAACCGTTGGGAAGTGTGAAAGATTTAGCAAGCTCACTTTTCAGCACACATCCAAGTACAGCATCTCGTATTGAAAAATTAAAAGAATTAGCAAGTCGTATGCGTTAGGAGGCAGTCTTATGGAACACACGTTAGTACTCGTAAAACCGGACGGAGTGAAAAAGAAAATTTGCGGTGAAATCTTGGCTCGTTATGAGCGCAAAGGTTTGACAATCAGCGCTTTAAAATTATTGCAAGTACCGCGTGAGTTAGCCGCTGCCCATTACGACGAACATAAAGATAAGCCGTTCTTCCAAGAATTGATTGATTTTATTACGTCCGGCCCGGTTTTGGCTATGGTACTTAGCGGTGATAATGCAGTTGCTGCCGTTCGCCAGTTAAATGGCGCCACAGATCCGTTAAAAGCTAATGCCGGTACTATTCGCGGCGATTACGGTTTGGCTATTAATGAAAATGTTGTTCACGCATCGGATGCGGTAGCAACGGCAGAACGTGAAGTTGCCCTTTGGTTCCCTGAATTCAAAGCGTAATATATCTTTCTTTTTACAAATGAGGTGATTAGTATGAGTGGTAAAGTATATACTAAGACTGGCGATAAAGGTTCTACATCTCTTTACACGGGTGAGCGTCTTTCCAAAGCATCCCTTCGCGTAGAAGCGTATGGTACGGTTGATGAACTTCAATCTGTATTAGGTGTTGCGCGTGCTTTTTCTGAACATGAAGATATTCAGCAGGTTATCTATGATATTGAAAAGGAATTGTGGCAGCTTATGGCGGATGTGGCCAGTCTCGGCCAAGAACCGAATATCACGGATGCTCATATTGAAAATTTAGAAAAGATTATTGACAGCTATGATGCTAAAATGGAACCGCTCACTAAATTTATCGTACCGGGCGACAAAAAAAGTTCCGCCTTATTGCATCAATGCCGTACGGTAACTCGTCGTGCCGAACGCGCTTTATGGCGTCTTGCCGAGTCCGGTGAAACCGTTCACGATGTGGATATTCGCTATTTAAATCGTTTGTCCGATTGCTGCTATATGTTAGCACGTGCCGAATTTGAACTATAAGTTGGTGGCAGTAACTTCATAAAATTTGACACGTGAATACGGTCACCAATATAAAAAAGCTATGTTACCGAATTATTCGCGTAACATAGCTTTTTCTTTTGTTATATAGATAGTTTTAAACTAAGCGATTTAGTAATAACTGACTATTGCTGGTCTATGGTGCCTTTATTGAGCACATCTTCGGGACTTGGATAGTAGAAGAAGACCGTCATGATTTCATAATTAAATTTTTCACGAACTTTCGCCGCTAAAATAGTTTCGAATTCGATGAGATTATTGGGATCGAGAGCGCCGTCTTCAACAAGTACCAATAACTGTGGGTCCACTTCGGGGGCGTTATCCGGCAGTACTTCACGACTTAAGGGAATATTAACGATAACGCGAGCCGTTGCTACGTACTGATCATTTTGATCGGTAACCACGGCACGATATGTATTTTCCCATAAAGTGGCCATTAATTTTACAAACAAGTTTTTCATTTCCATAGGTATACACTCCTTATCAGTCTTTGATTTATTGTATACTTATTCTAGAAATAATTTCAAGGGTTTATGATATACAAAATCCTTTAAATTTAAATGTAAGGGAGAGGATATTTCTCATGTCGATAGTAGAGAGTCGAATTATATTGTGCACCGGCGGGGCACGCAGCGGTAAAAGTGAATTTGCGGAGCGACTCGTTTTATCCTTGCCCGGTCAAAAAGGCTACGTTGCAACGGGTCAGATTTTTGACGATGAAATGGAAGATCGCGTCAGAAAACATAAAGCACGGCGCGGTAATATATGGCATAATTTTGAGATTCCTTATGACATAACCGCTTCATGGTCAAAGATTTTAGACAGCTGCGACGTTATTCTTATTGATTGTTTGACTATGTATGCCACTAATGCTATGCTAAAAAAAGAGCCTCAAAATCAAGCTGAGTGCAATGAGTTGGCAGATTCATTAGTAGCTGAGTTCAAAGAACTCATAGATGCAACGCATAAAGCCGATAAAACAGTAGTTTTTGTAACGAATGAATTGGGTCTCGGAATTGTTCCGGAAAACAGAATGGCTCGATTCTTCCGTGATATTGCAGGCTTATTAAATCAAACTGTGGCCCAAGCGGCCGATGAAGTATATTTAACAATCAGTGGCATTACCACAGAGCTAAAGGCTAAGGAGGTTCATATATAATGGCAAAAAAACTCATGTTCCAAGGAACCAGCTCAAATGTAGGTAAAAGTATTTTAACGACGGCGCTTTGCCGTATTTTTTATCGTCGCGGCTTAAAAACAGTACCGTTCAAAGCCCAGAATATGGCTTTAAATTCCTATGTAACACGCTGGGGCGATGAAATCGGCCGGGCTCAAGTGGCACAGGCGGAAGCCGCCGGCATTGACCCGATAGTACAGATGAATCCCGTATTGTTAAAACCTACAGGCAACCAGTCCTCCCAAGTGGTTCTCATGGGGAAACCGGTTGGTGTATACAGTGCCAAAGAATACCACACCCATTACTCCTTAACAGCTCTCGATAAAGTAAAAGAAAGTTTGGACTTTTTAGATAAAAATTTTGACATGATTGTCATCGAAGGTGCCGGCAGCCCTGCGGAAGTTAATTTAAAGGCTAACGATATCGTAAACATGCGCGTAGCTAAAATGACAAATTGTCCGGTTATGCTCATAGCCGATATTGACCGTGGTGGTGCTATTGCGTCCATCGTGGGAACTTTAGAACTATTGGAACCGGAAGAACGGGATTTGGTAAAGGGCATTGTAATTAACAAGTTCCGCGGTGACATTAATTTATTAAAACCGGCTCTTGATTTTATCGAAGAACGTACGGGTCGCAAGGTAGTGGGGGTAATTCCGGCCATTGACAATTTGGATATTGACGAAGAGGACTCCGTAGCCCTTGAAAGCAAACACACCACCATTAACCGTGAAATTACCATTGCGGTTATGCAAACACCTAAAATTTCCAATTTTACCGATTTTGATGCGTTAGCTTATGAGCCGGATGTAGCAGTACGCTTTGTAAAACCCGGTGACGCTATCGGCGAACCGGATATGGTCATTTTACCGGGTTCCAAAAACACCATGGCCGATTTAAAATATCTCGAAGATCGAGGCTATGCCGAAGATATTAAAGCTCTTGCCAAAAAGGGCGTACCTGTATTCGGTGTGTGCGGCGGCTATCAAATGCTCGGCGAAAAACTCCATGATCCGGACGGTGTGGAAGGAGATATTCCGGAACTTAACGGCCTTGGTTTATTACCGACGGAAACAACTATGACGGGCACGAAGATGACCCATCAAGTTTCGTTTAACACTACTAAATTGCCATTCCTGGGCATCGATTATAGCGGTGAAAATTTACGCGGCTATGAAATTCATATGGGGGACACCCACGGTGTGGGTACTGTGGCTGATTGTTTTGCCATAACGTCTCGCAGCGAAAAACCGGTAGCTGTGATGGATGGTTTCGTCAATGAATCAGGTCTTGTTATGGGGACCTACATTCACGGCATTTTGGATAATGACAGCTTACGTCGTCAAATCTTGAACGCCTTACGGAAGCGTAAAGGGCTCGAACCGCTGGCCGAAGTGTTCCATTACTTTGAACATAAAGATGCGGCTTATAATCGCTTAGCTGATATTGTGGAAAAACATCTTGATATGGATATTATCGACAAATTATTAGAGGAACAGGCATAATGGACTGGTTTCTACATAATGCATATTATTTCATTCCTTTGTGGGCCTTTTTACTGGATTGTATTGTGGGCGACCCAAGAAGCCGATTCCATCCGGTGGTTCTCATTGGTGATGTTATTTCTTTCTATGAAAAATTTCTCTACGGCGAGCGTGACAGTAACGGCAAAAAGTTGTTATACGGCGGTTTAACTGTACTTTTAACATTATTGACCGTTACTGTTATAGGCTTTCTGCTGATTTTAATTGCCGGCACAATCAATCCGTGGGTTGGCTATGCATGGAGGCATAATCGTTTATATTACGATTAGTCCGCGCTCATTGGCGGAAGCAGGGCTTGAATTGGCTCAACTATTGCGCAAAGGGGATCTGCAGGAGGCCCGTCGCAAGGTAGGCTGGATTGTAGGGCGTGATACAACCGAGCTTGATGAAAGTGAAATTACTCGTGCTACTATTGAAACGGTGGCGGAAAATACGGTGGATGGCATTATTTCGCCTTTATTGTTCTTTGCTGTTTTCGGCCTTTAGGTGCCTTATTTTATCGAACAGCCAACACGATGGACTCTATGTTGGGGTATAAGAATGATAAATATATGTACTTCGGCCGTATAGCGGCACGTTTTGACGATGTTTTAAATTGGCTGCCTGCTCGTATAACTTTTCTCTTATATACGTTAACTGCCTTTATTTTACGTCATGATTGGCGTAACGCGTGGCGCATCGGTTTACGTGATGCCAAGAAGCATCCGAGTCCAAATGGGGGCTATGCGGAAGCGCCGGTAGCCGGGGCACTTCATATTCGTCTCGGTGGTTATAATAAATACGGCGACACCATGACATTCCGTGCCTATATGGGGGACCCGGACATGAAAATGCGAGGTGTTCATATTCAAAAAGCGATTGGCATGATGTATGTTTGTTCTTTACTAGGCGTTGTTATCAGTGCCGTATTAACTAGGATTTTGGTGATATTATGAAGTCATTTTTTATTGGCTTACAGTTTTTAACACGTTTAAAATTGGTCAATCAGACGGAATGGGATATTCACGACTTTGGTAAAAGCGTCGTAACTTTTCCGCTGGTAGGCCTTGTTATCGGTGCCTTCATGGCTCTTATTTATTGGCTGTTGGTACCATATATACCGATTACATTATTAGCTTTATTATTGGTTGTGTTCGAGTTCCTTTTTACCGGCGGCTTACATGCGGACGGGTTCATGGACACCTGTGACGGCCTTTTTTCAGGCCGCGATCGTGAACGTAAGTTGGAAATTATGAAAGACAGTCGTGTCGGCTCAAATGGGGTCGTTGGCTTTGTTTTTCTTACCTTATTGAAATGGCAATTAATTGCCCATGTCAATCCAACCATACTTTTACAATTATTATTCTTTATGCCGATTATCAGTCGCTATTCCTTAGTGCTAAGTATTCGACTCTTTCACTATGCTCGTCCCGAAGGGATGGGGAAGCTTTTGCCGTATATTCACCAAACAAACCCTTCTTTGGACAACGCTTATTACCTTATTACCGGCTATATATTTCCATTGGCTCTACGCCATCTTCCTCGGTTTAGGAATCTTAATCAATTTAGTTTTAAATTCTTATATTTCAAAACACCTTGGTGGCGTAACCGGCGATACGTACGGTTTTGTCATTGAGTCATCGGAATTAATATTGGTATTGGCCGCTGTGGCTGTTGGTATTACTTTATAGTTGTCATTTATAAGTAATATATCCGGTATCAAAGAATTCTTTGCATTGTAACAAGGTCTCAAACAAAACTTTTACAATGTATTTACATTGATTTGTGTTATTTTGTGTATATTAGTATGGAGGAACGACAGGTGTCATATTATGTACGAGCACCAGGGACATGCGGTGAGTTTTTGCAAGGGTCCATTGATGGTCAACCGTTTTTTGGTTACCTGTCCTATTAATCGCTATTCCTATGCGTTAAGCGGTGTAAAGCAACCGCTTAGACCTTATTATTGTTCGCTGCAACCGAAAGCAGCTTTAGCGGCCCAAAAAGTTATCAATTCTTTGGTAGCTGAAGGCACGCTGCCAAATAGCCCGGCTGTACAGCGCGCTTGGCGTAGTCCTGTTTATGTGCGTTCCGATATTGCCCAGGGAAAGGGTATGGCATCCAGCAGTGCCGATATTAGCGTAGCCGCCATGGCTACGGCTTTGGCTTACGGACGAGCGCTAACCTTGGAAGAACTAAAAGAGATTTCTTTAAGCATCGAGCCCAGTGATGCTTCTTTTATCCCGGGGTAGTTCAGTTTGACTATATCAAGGGAAAAATAACCGAGCCCCTTGGCAAGTGTCCGCCTATGAAAATCATGATTTTTGACGAAGGCGGCGAAATTGATACAGTCAGTTTCAATGCGCAGCACGGGCTTCATGACCTGATTGCCGAAAAAGAACCGTACATCAAAGAATCATTGGCTCTTTTTAAAGAAGGGATTGCCACCCATAATGTATCTTTAATCGGCCAGGCCGCCACCTTAAGTGCGTTTGCTAATCAGCGTATTTTACATAAACCATTATTGTATGCGTTGCATGAAATCGGTAATCATTTTAACAGTGTAGGCACGATTATTGCCCATAGCGGCACAATTATGGGACTTTTATTCCCCACCGACGGGGCACCGCTGGCTGATTGTCGCGCCGCTGTCCATCAGGAATTACCGGATTTATTATATTTAGATACCGTCGAAACAACCAACGAAGGTATCACCTTTATGAAGCGTTAGGAGGTGCTCAGCCATGAAAAATACCCACGGTGGTAACATCTATAAAGTGGCGGCTGCTCATAACGTAGCACCACAGGATATTACTGATTTTAGCGCTAATATTAATCCTTTAGGCATGAGCCCCAAAGGGCAAGCCGCTTTGACGGCTCACTTAAATGAAATCATTCACTATCCGGATCCGGAATACACAGAATTTCGCCGGACAGTAAGTCAGGTTATGGATGTACCTGATGAGAACATTCTGGTGGGGAATGGAGCGGCCGAATTATTGTATGCCTCATGACCCTACCCGGTATCGAGGAAGTATTGGTACCGGCACCGGGCTTTTCCGAATATGCCTTAGCGCACAGGCTCAAGGTCTTTCGGTCTTAGCCTATTCTATGATTCCGATGCCGCCGATGGTGAAGTAGAATCGGTAAATGAATCCCATCATTTATTTGGGAGTACTACACCGCATCAACCGATTACCCATTTTGCCGTTCCTTATGAAGATTTAAAAGCCCATCTCAAACGCTGTGCAGAAGAACAAGTGCGAACAATAATCTGTCTCGGTAACCCGAACAATCCGGACGGCAGTTTGCAAACGCTGACGGAAGTATTCGAAATGGCTGCGTTAGCCCAAGCATCAAACAGCTTACTGCTTATTGATGAATCATTTATTGAGTTTCACCAATGAATCTCATAGCCTCCGGCCTTATTTGGCGGAATATCCGGCCATTGTTATATTGCATTCACTGACCAAATTCTATGCAATTCCGGGTTTACGCTTAGGCTTATTATTGGGGGACACGAATATATTAAAGAGTATTGCCGTTCATGTACCGACGTGGTCGGTTAATCATTTGGCCCAACAATATGGGATAGAAGCCCTTCAAGACGAAGTGTATCGTCAAAAAACGCGGGCCGTCGTGGCACGTGAAAAAGAGTGGCTCTATGGCGCCATTAATGCATTCGACTTTATAACAGCTTTACCGCCGACGGTTAACTTTATGCTTTTACATTGCAACCGCAACATCCGAGTCTTGCCGATTTTATGGAATTTTTAGAAAATAAACAGCTTCTGATTCGCAGTTGCGAAGCCTATGACGGGCTTGGGCAAGGGTGGTTTCGGATTGCTGTTAAAGATAGAAACCGTAATGAATTATTGATTTCATATGTAAAGGAGTTCGCCTATGCACACAATTTACTTAGTTCGCCACGGCCAGACGGAATGGAATAGCAGTGGTTTTTATCAGGGATTTACGAATGTTCAACTCAATCAGACGGGCATTATTCAAGCTGAAGCGGTGGCCAAGGAATTAACATCCGTACATTTTGACTCCATTATTGCCAGTGACTTAGATCGTGCCCGTATTACAGCGGAAACAATTTTAGGAAATCGTCAAATTCCGTTTAAAACCGATGAACGGTTGCGTGAAATTAATTTTGGCGACTGGGAAGGCCTCACCTATGACCAGATTGAAGCTAAATGGCCTCATTCCATTTACACCATGTATCGCAGTCCCGATAAAGTTAAAATTTCAAACGGGGAATCTTTCCAAGAAGTGCAGGAGCGCGCTTGGCAAGCCTTGACCGATGAAATGACAGCTATCGGTGAAGATAAAACCATTCTTATTGTGGCTCACGGCGGTACCAATCGTACCTTGATTTGTAAAATGCTCAGCTTACCGCTTCATTTTGCTTGGAATTTCAGCCAAGGTAATACGGCCATCAGCCGTGTGGAATTCTACGGCCTGACAGAAGATGATCATAATACTTTGAGTCTTTTGAACTACACGAAACATTTGGAAACGATTCAGTTATAATAGTTCGGATTATATTATGAGATTACGTTTAGATAAATTTTTAGCCAATAAAGCTTTGGGCAGCCGTAAAGAAGTCCATGCACTCATAAAGCAGGGACTTGTTACGGTGGATGGTGTAGTGGCTAAGAAAAAAGATATGCCCATTGATATTCCGGAACAAACGATTGCGGTAAATGGTGAAATCATCGACAGCCGCCAGATTTATTATGTAAAGTTTAATAACCGGCCGGTTATGTATGTGCCATGGAGGATGCTCGTCATCCCACGGTTATGGATATTTTGCCGCCCGAGTTTCGCACTATGGGCGTAGGCCGGTGGGACGCCTCGATAAAGATACGGAAGGCTTTTATTACTGTCCAATGACGGCGCCTGGGCCCACCGCATTATCAACGGCAAAAAACATGTGCCCAAACGGTATTATTTTGAATATAGCGGTACCCTTAGCGCAGAAGGCTTAGAACGCATTCGCACCGGTATCGTCCTAGGTGACGGTACGGAATGTAAACCGGCTGAAATCATCTTAACCGGTGCAGTGGCCGAAAAATCAGAAGATACGGGCGTCGGTGATGCCGTTTTACTTAAGAGTGCCGAAATTATAATCGAAGAAGGTAAATATCATCAGGTTAAACGCATGATAGGGGCGGCCGGCGGTGAAATCACCTATTTAAAGCGCCTCACAGTGGGACATCTTGATTTAACAGACATCCCGACCCCCGGTGATTTTATGTATCTTGAAGCGTCAGACTACGAAAAACTATAGTCAAAACGCTCATTTTGTGGTATCATGAAATGAAAAAATTTATAGCAAGGGAGTCTTATCATGAACGGCTTATTACGCCTACAGGATTATTTGACTGCGCACCAGTATGATGGCATACTCTTGCTTAGCCAGACCAATCTGAGATATTTTGCCGGTTTTACAGGGACTACAGCCATAGGCTTTGTAACACCGAATACAGCGTTTATAGTAACTGACAGTCGTTATACGGAACAAGCAGAGAACCAATGTGAAGGGTATGAAGTCATCCAATACACCGGTTCTAATTGGGAAACTATAGCGGATATTGTCAAAATCATAATATTACATTATCTGTCTGTGCGTTCGAAGGCAATTATGTGCCGGTTGACACGTATATGACATTTTCCGATATTTTGGTAGGCAGTAAGTTTAAATCCGTTGATTTAACACCTTTACGGGCTGTTAAACGGCCGGATGAACTTACGCTTATGAAAGAAGCTGCCCGCATTGCCGATGAAGCGTTTGCCGCTTTGTTACCGCAATTAAAACCGGGTATGACGGAACGGGAAGCATGCGTCACTTTAGAAATTGAAATGTTAAAACGCGGCTCTGAAGAACCGTCTTTCGATACCATCGTGGCCTCCGGGCATCGCTCCAGTATGCCACACGGTGTAGCGTCTGATAAAGTCATTGAAACCGGTGATTTTGTTACCTTTGACTTTGGCGCCGTATACCAAGGGTATCATTCGGATATGACCCGCACCATTGTGATGGGGCACGCATCCGATTTACAACGCAAGCTCTATAAAGTTGTGCTTGATGCGCAGCTGAAGGGCCTAGCCGCTGTAAAAGCCGGTACTACAGGTAAAATTGTAGACGCCGCTTGCCGCGACAGTATTGCGGCCGACGGTTATGGTGATTATTTCAATCACGGCACCGGTCACGGTGTAGGGCTCGATATTCACGAAGAACCGGTAGCATCACCGCGTTCCAATACTGTATTAGAGCCTAATATGATAGTTACAGTGGAACCGGGCGTATATCTTCCCGGGGAAATAGGTCTTCGCATTGAAGACAGTGTTATAGTTACTGACGATGGCTATGAGCTACTCACTCATACCTCGAAGGAATTAATAGAAGTAAAAGGTTAAACGGAGGGATTTAAATGATTTCTAGTAATGATTTTCGTCCGGGCGTAACAATTGAGCTCGATGGCAACGTGTGGCAGGTTGTAGACTTCCAACACGTAAAACCGGGTAAAGGTGCTGCATTCGTACGTTGTAAATTAAAAAATTTACAGACCGGTTCTGTAGTTGAACGTACTTTCAATGCCGGTGAAAAAGTGCCTAAAGCACATGTTGATCGTCGTCGTATGCAATACTTATACGAAGCTGACGGCGCTTATACGTTCATGGACAATGAAACGTATGACCAAGTAGAATTGAATCTTGAACAATTGGGCGAAGCTAAAAACTTCTTGCTTGAAAACATGGAAGTTAGCATCGTATTTTTCCAAGGCATCGTAATCGGTATCGATTTACCGGTAGCTGTAGAACTTCGCGTTGTTGAAACTGACCCTGGTATCCGTGGCGATACCGCAACAGGTGGTAACAAACCGGCTACATTGGAAACCGGCTATGTTGTTAAAGTGCCATTGTTTATCGAAGTGGGCGATGTTCTTCGCGTCGATACACGCACCGGCCAATACATTGAACGTGCGTAATATCAATTAATTTTAAAAGCATTTGTCTTTAACGTACGTTGTTCAAGGCAAATGCTTTTTATGCTATTAAAGAAAGGCAGGGTACTATGAGTGATAAGAATGGATTCTTTGAAGGAGTGACTAAAATAAGCGATAATGTGTATGGCACTATTGCTTCCTTGAAAGCGTTGGAAGTGAAGGGTGTCGCTTCTATGAGTACCACTGCAGGCGATGATTTTGCCAATTTAATCGGCATGAAAAGCCAATGGGAAGGCGTTAGTTTACAACGAACATCGGATAATAGTATTACCATCGACTTATATCTTGTTGCTCGTTACGGCTATCGTATTCCCGATGTGGCTTTGCGCGTTCAGGAACATGTAAAAACCGGCATCGAAACATTGACCGGCACACATGTAGAGGGTGTTAATATCTTTATTCAGGATATTGCCTTTGAAAATACAGGCGTTAAGTACATTTAATCGGGAAAGGAGCGATACCAAGTGGACGTAAAATCAAATAATCCGCAATTACAGGTAGATGTGTCCGATGAAGTTCTATTGCAGATAGCTCATCATGCATTAACCTTAATTCCGGGCTATCATTCACTAAACAGTAATTTTTACACCGGTATGGTTGACGGCATTGCGCGCAATTTTGGTCAAAAACGCTTGCCCGGCATTAATGTAAAACATCGCAAAGAAGGCCTTGAGATCAATATATATATTAATGTCCTTTACGGCTATCCCTTGATGACAATGGCTACCCAAATTCGCCAACAAATCAACAAAGATTTAAAAGAATCCTTAGACCTGGATTCAGTGCGAATCGATGTGCATTTTGAAAATATAATCGATCCTAATCAAGTAACAGAGGAGTTAAATAATGAAGCAAAATCGTAATCGCCGCCAAGCGCGGCTGTATGCTTTCCAATCTTTATATGCCAAGGAATTTCATAAGCCTGAAGATTCCGTAATTATGCCGGAAGAAGAATCCGGCAGTACCGGTGCCATGGATATTGCCTATGCAGAAGCGATTATTAACGGTGTAACGGCTAATCAGGAGATTTTAGATAATCTGTTACAGGCCCACTCGCCAAAACGCAAAATAGGGCAATTAGGAGCGGTTGAGCGAAACGTATTGCGCTTAGCAGCTTGGGAACTTACCGTTTCTACCGAAGCCATCGATCCTCGCATTATTATTAATGAAGCCGTACAATTGGCTAAAGATTTCGGTTCCGATAAAGGCTATAAATTTGTAAATGCCGTATTGGATGCCATTGCCAAAGAAAAAGGCTCTTCAAAAGCGTCTCCTACATCCGGGGCGACTGAGTCTAGCGATGCTAAAACCACGGAAGCTAAAACATCCGATAATGCTTCAGACCTTAAGTCCTAAACGAGGCATATCATGAAAGTTTATTTAGGATTAGATACAAGTTGTTATAGTACATCCTGTGCGTTTGGTCAATGAATCGGGTGAATTAATTGGCCAAGCCAGAAAACTATTAGACGTAAAACCGGGCGAGCGTGGGCTGCAACAATCACAAATGGTGTTTCAGCATACCCGTGCTTTACCCGATTTAATTGAACAATTGCCGTCAGGTGTCCAACTAGCGGGCATTGGAGTCAGTGCGTTTCCGCGCCGTGAAAAGGATTCCTATATGCCTGCTTTTTGGTGGGCCGAGGCATGGCAAAAAGCTTAGGTCATCTAAATGACGTTCCCGTCTATGAGTTTTCACACCAGGAAAACCATATTCTGGCCGCTTTACGTGTTTTAAACTGTGTGCCGGACGAATCGTTTTATGCGCTCCATGTATCGGGCGGCACGACGGAGCTATTATATTGTGAACCGGCTGAAGAAACATTTTTTACGGCCCAATTAATAAGCGGGGCTTTAGATTTACATGGCGGTCAATTTGTCGATCGCATCGGCGTAGCTCTAGACCTACCGTTTCCGGCGGGGCCATATGGAACGAATCGCCAAAACACTATGCGATGATCCTAAAGCATTAAAAAAGACAGTTAATCGCTTAGAATCTGAATCAAATGGTGATTTTAAAATGCTACCCGTATCGGTAAAAAACGGCGCCATCAGCTTTGGCGGCCCTTGCAGTGAAGCCATGCGCCGTATTGAACGAGCTAACAACGGACATAAGCTTTCCGATGATTACAAGGCGCAAACGGCTTTAACCGTATTCCACTGCATGACTCGTTCACTGCAAAAAATGTTGACCTATCATTGGGAACAGCGCCCGGCCGGTACTTTAATTGCCGTAGGCGGCGTCATGGCTAACAGTTATTTACGCCAAGCTCTGTTTGATTTCGGTCAATCCCGCAAAGTTAAGGTCCTCTTTGCACCGCCTGAATACAGTTCCGATAATGCCACCGGTGTAGCTTACGGAGCCGCTTTACTGGACGCTGAAAACAAATAGAAAATAAATAGTATTGAAGGTTTTTACCATAAGAAATACAAGGTTCACAGGAGGAATTATATGGATGTTTTCTCCATTACCAAATTAAACAATCTAATAAAACGGGTGTTGGAGCGGGAGTATGTACTGAAAAACTGTTATGTAGCCGGTACGATTGCCAATTTAAAACGCCACAGCACCGGCCATTACTATTTTTCACTAAAAGACGATGATGCCTCCGTCGATGTAGCCCTTTGGGCGGGCACGGCGCAGAAAAAAGGCCTCGTCGGTCAATTGGAAAACGGCCTCTTTGTAACCATGCGGGCTACTATTAATTTCTATGAAAAAACCGGCCGCTTAAGTCTCATCTGTAATGATATGGAAATCGGCCAGAAGAGCCCGTATCAACTTGCCTTCGAAGCGCTAAAGAAAGAATTGACGGCCCTCGCTATTTTGACGAAAGCCATAAACAGCCATTGCCGGTTATGCCTGCTACGATTGGCCTCGTTACATCCGAGTCAGGTGCTGTGCTCCATGATATTTTGCATGTAGCTCGGCAACGTAATCCGTTCGTACAGTTTAAACTCTTTGCCGTACCGGTACAGGGTGATAAAGCCGGTCCCATTATTGCTAAAGGGATTGAACGAGCTGATGCGGATACCGAGGTAGAACTCGTTATTGTAGGACGCGGCGGGGCTCTATGGAGGATTTATGGTGCTTCAACGATAGAACCGTAGTAGAGGCTGTGTATAACTGTAAGACGCCTATTGTATCAGCTGTAGGTCACGAAACGGACTATACCCTTTGTGACTTTGCCGCCGACGTACGTGGTGCCACGCCCAGTCATGCAGCAGAACTTACGGTCTATCCCGTAAGTTATCTCTTAGAACAGTTAGAAGCGAAAGAAACATACTTGCATCAATACATGAAACAAACGATAGAAACAAAGAAACAAGAATTGCAGGCTATTTTTAATCGCAAATTAGGCATTCCCGCTTTAACCTTAATCCACCAAGAAAGTTCTAAACTCAGTGAGTTACAACATCGTTTAAGCGGTGCCGTGCAACAGGCTGTCGGCAAAAAGCAAAACGATTTGTTACTCCTGGGACAGCAACTGGAATTATTGAATCCGTTGCATTTACTGTTAAAAGGATATACTAAAATTGAACATGGCGGTTCACCGATTCACTCCGTCACCGCTGTAAATGTAGGGGATAGCGTGAATATTACTATGAACGACGGCTCATTAACAGCCAAGGTAGAGGAGAATTATAACAAATGGCTAACACACTTAAGAATTACGAAAAAAAATATGCAGCCTTGGAAGAAATTGTACGCACCTTGGATGCTAATGAATTATCCGTTAACGACTTATTAACACAATATAAAAAAGGCCTTACACTCGTGAAAGAGTGCTCCGACATGCTGCAAAGCGTGGAAGGGGAAGTACGCCAAATTATTGAAGAAGTCCGTATCGGCAGTGAAGGTCAGAAATAATTTTTCTAAAATATGCAAAATATTTGCTTATTTACTCAATAATCTATGTATAAATCTATAAAATGATGTATAATAACTATATTCAAACGAGTCAGTAAAACTGACTTTACAGGCCGTTCAGAGGCAGGAGGATATATGTTAAAAGAGTATTTAAAGGCGAGCAAAACATGGGTGGAAGATTATCTCAAAGAAGTGTTAAACTCGCCCAATACAGAATATGAGAAACTTTATGAATCCATGCGCTATAGTTTACTCATGGGCGGTAAACGGATTCGCCCGATTTTAACGAAAGCGGTTATGGAATCCTTCGGTGTTTCACCGGAACCGTATAAGGAAATTGTGTGTGCCATCGAATTAATTCACACCTATTCCTTAATTCATGACGATTTACCGGCCATGGACAATGACGATTACCGCCGCGGCAATCTGACAAACCATAAAGTATATGGTGACGGGCTCGCTGTTTTGGCAGGTGACGGCTTATTAACATATGCCTTTCAGCTAATCTGTCAAAATAAAGCAGCCACACCGGAACAGCATCTTAAATGCGTGTTAGCCTTAGCCAAGCAGCCGGACCGGAAGGTATGGTAGGGGGGCAGGCCTTCGATTTATTGTCGGAAGGACGTCACATTCCACTGTCGGAACTGCAAGTGCTCCATCGCGGTAAAACAGGGGCCTTATTCTTGGCGGCTATCGAAATCGGTCTGATTCTCAGCCACGCTTCAGCAGATGTCCATAAAGCCTATATGACTTATGGCGATCAGCTAGGCTTATTGTTCCAAATTACCGATGATATTCTCGATGTAACGGGCACCATTGAGGATTTAGGGAAAATGCCCGGTAGTGATGAAAAACAAGATAAATCCACCTATGTATCCGAATTAGGTGAAGACGGGGCTCGCGCTAAAGCGGATGAAACCGCAGCAGCCGCTAAAAGTGCTTTGGCTTCGGTACCAAACGATACAACCATCTTGGAAGCATTAGTAGACTACCTTGTACATAGGACGAATTGATATGCAATTTTTAAATGAATTATTCGATAATTACATTGCGCTGAGTGCCTTTCTGGGATGGTTTTCAGCACAAGCTTTAAAATTTGTCATCGTGTTACTGCAGTATAGACGCTTCCAATGGGAACGCCTCATCGGATCCGGCGGATTTCCCAGTTCTCATTCGTCGCTCGTAGTCGCTTTATCAACGGCTACCGCTTATATTCATGGCATAACGTCAGACTTATCGGTAATCTGTATTACCTTTTCACTTATCGTCATGTATGACGCGTCCGGCGTACGCGTGAAGCAGGGCGACAGGCACAAATTTTAAACCAATTAATGGAACATTTCAAAAAGCGTAATATTCCGGTCTATCTGGATGACGGTCATGTGCTCAAAGAGCTCTTGGGGCATACGCCTTTTGAAGTTTTCGGCGGTGCCTTTTTAGGCTATGCCGTGGCCTCCATTATTTACTATAACTTTCTATAACTTTTATAACTAAGAAGCTTACAGGGGCAATCTAAAAGCTTCCCGAGTTGAAACTAAGGAGTTTTATGAGTACTAAAGAACGGTTAGACGTCTTATTGGTGAATCGCGGTCTTTTTGAAAGTCGTGAAAAAGCCAAAACAGCCATCATGGCCGGCCAAATTTTTATGGGCACTGTCTGTGTCGACAAAGCGGGTACTAAGGTGCCGATTGATGCGGATTTGAGCGTTAAAGGCAATACGTTACCTTATGTTAGTCGCGGCGGGTTAAAGCTGGAAAAAGCGTTACAATTGTATCCAATCGATTTAACTGATGCGGTTATGATTGATATTGGCGCTTCTACTGGTGGTTTTACCGACTGTGCTCTTCAAAATGGGGCCGCCAAAGTCTTTGCCATTGACGTGGCTATAACCAACTGGCTTGGTCACTGCGCCAAGATAAGCGCGTCATCAACATGGAAAAGCAGAATATACGAACCGTTACGGCGGAACAACTGGGTGAACTGGTTGATTTCATTTCCATTGATGTGGCGTTTATTTCACTGGATAAAGTACTTCCTGTAGCCGTAACGCTCCTTAAGGACACAGGCTCTTTAGTAGCTCTTATTAAACCGCAATTTGAAGCGGGGCGTGAAAAAGTGGGCAAGGGTGGTATTGTCCGTGACCCGGCTACGCACGCCGAAGTGCTGACACGCATTTTAAATGTAGCCGAAGAAGTGGGCTTACATCTTCATGGCGTAACCTATTCACCCATCAAGGGACTGAAGGTAATATAGAGTTTTTGGGATATTTTAAAAAGACGACGGACGGTGCCTTACCGATTACGCCTGAATTGGTTGAATCAGTGGTAGCCGCCGCGCACGAACTGTAGGTGATGATATGCGAGTAGGGTTTATTCCTAACATGGGGAAAGAGAATATTATTCCTATTTTGCAAGAGGCGAAGAGCCTTTGTGAAAAAAACGGCTTGGACGTATGGCTACCGGCCGATTTGGAGGAGTTTAATTTACCTGAACTATTAGGTGTTCCGACTAAGCACGTATTGCCTAGGCTGAATTTTTTAAGCATCTTGATATGGCCTTCAGTTTCGGCGGTGACGGTACCTTAATTCACTTAGCCCGTCAAATTTATGAATATGATGTTCCCATTTGCGGTATTAATTTAGGGGAATTAGGCTTCTTAAATCAAATCGAATTAGCCGATATGGAAGACCGCATCAAGAACATCGCCAACGGTGATTATCGCGTGGAAAATCGTATCCATTTGGCTGCGGAAATCCGCACACCTCATGGTGTAAAAAAATTAACACCGGTCATTAATGAAGTGGTTATTACTCATGAAAAACCCGGCCGTATGGCACGTATAAATTTAGCCATCAACGAAGGGTATACGCAGATGTACCTGCCGACGGTTTAATCGTAGCTTGTTCTACAGGATCTACGGGCTATAACTTATCGGCCGGCGGTCCGATTATGGCACCTGATAATCATTCCATCATCGTTACACCGGTAGCGCCGCATTTGTTGCAAAGTGTATCCTTGGTGTTAAAAGAGAGTGCCCGCATCGATTTAACCATGCCGAAGCGTCAGGAAAAGCTTCATATTTGCATCGATGGGACGTTCGATTATCAGTTTAGCAGTGAAGACAGTCTTCACATCGAAGCCAGCGCGCTTTACAGCCGCTATGTGCGCTTCTATGACGTAAAATTCTTCGCTACCTTATTCCGCAAATTATCGGCACGAAGAGATGAGCTTTTATGATCAACTATAATCATGTTGTACAGTTCCAACACATTTTTTGGGATGAGCAACTAAAAAGTGCCAAAACAGTCGTAGATGCTACGGCCGGTAATGGCCATGATTTGGTGTATCTGGCCCAACATTGTTTGCCCGGCAGCACGCTGTGGGGCATCGATAAACAGGCAAAGGCCATCGAAGCTTCCACTAAGCGCCTGCATACCGAATGCGGCCGCACAGATATTACGTATCACTTGGTACATGGTACCCATGAAGATATATTGGCAACAGGCAATGCGGCAGCAGCCCATAACGATGGATCTGCGGCGAATACTAAATTTAATACGACCATTACTAATATTGACTTACTAATTTTTAATTTAGGGTATTTACCGGGTAGTGATCATACCATGATGACAAAACCCGATTCAACTATACAAGCCATCAAAGGAGGCTTAGATTTATTAAATCCTAAAGGCTCATTACTATCGTTACCTATCCGGGTACACCGGAAGGTGAGCGGGAAGACGAAGCAGTATGTGAATTTATAAGTACTTTGCCGCAAAAGTCATATGATGTAGCCAATTGGAAATTAATAAACCAAGCAAACAAACCTCCTATTTTATATATTATTAAAGGACGGTGACCTATGAAACGTTACAGATATAATAAAATCAAAGAAATCGTACAATCTCGCTCTATTGAAACACAGGAAGAATTGGCAGCCGCTTTAGCCGCGGAAGGTATTGAAGTTACGCAAGCTACGGTATCCCGCGATATTAAAGAATTAATGCTCATTAAAATTCCTACCGGTGACGGTCATTATCGTTACGCTTTATCGCCGGAAGAGAATGTACTCCTTATCGGTAATCGCATTAGTCGCCTGTTCCAAGAATCCATTACGCGCGTAGACTTTACCATGAATCAGATTGTATTGCATACCTTACCGGGTTCCGCTCAATCTGTGGCATTTGCCATTGACCATGCTAAATGGGCTGAGTTAATCGGCACCTTGGCCGGTGATGATACGATTTTATTAATTGCACGCTCCGTTGAAGACGTACAGCCGATTTTAAAACGTATTTCCGATCTTATGAAAGATTAATATGTAACTATTAAGCCTATGCGCCCTTATGCGTATAGGCTTAGTGATTATTAACGGCATCATTTATGTTTGCCTCGTATAATTACTATTTATATTTGCCCAGTATACTTATTATTTATATTGGTATCGTATAATTTATTTATGTGTTATTACCTGTAAAGGGATTAAGGACTTGTAATCTATGCTCACACAAATGGGAATTCGTAATTTTGCCTTAATTGAACAGATGAATTTACAATTTTCGGACGGCATTACCATCTTTACCGGTGAAACCGGTGCCGGTAAATCCATCCTTATGGATGCTTTCAGCATTCTGTTGGGCGAGCGGGCCAGCAGTGATTTTATCCGCCATGCAAGGATGCCTTTGTTATTGAAGGGGTATTCGATGTAACCGATGATACGGAACTGTTAGATCTTTTAACAGCTAAAAATATTCTCGTGGAAGAAAATCAGCTCATTTTATCGCGCTCTTTTAACCGTCAAGGAAAGTCTACTATTTTGGCTAATGACCAGGCTATCCCACTTAAAGCACTGCGCGAAATCGGCCTTTATTTAGCGGATATTCACGGCCAATATAGCAATCAGCTCTTGTTGAATCCTGATGTGCATCACAAATATTTAGATGAATACACCAAAGAAGGGCAAACGGCCTTTGATACTTATGTAAAGGCCTATAAGAGCTATAAAACAGCAAAATCTCAATTAGACGGTCTGGAAGCCATGGCTGCGGAACGAGCCAGAGAACTGGATATGCTTCGCTTTCAAATTGATGAAATTGAAGAAGCGCAACTGAAACCGGGTGAAGACGAAGCGTTAGCGGCAGAACTTAAACGATTAGACAGCTTTGAACATCTGGATAAAGTATTAGGTGCTTGTTACAATGCCTTCTACAGTGATCGACATGCCATCTTGGAAGCAGTCAACAGCATTAAATCGGAAGTACAGGATTTGGTTCGTTATGACGAGGAGCTCAAAGACTTATCCGAATTGATCAATTCCGCCTATTTTCAATTAGAAGAAGCGGCGCAAGGGCTTGATCGCTATCGTGATTCCATTTCTTATGATGAAGAACGGTACGCCTATTGTCAGGAACGGGATTCCTTAATTTACGGTTTAAAACGCAAATATGGGGAAACCATTGAAGCCGTTTTAGAATTTGAAAACAAAGCGCAAGCCCGATTGGAAGAGTTAGAAGCACAGAGCTATGCTAAAGAAGATTTAGAAAAAGCCGTCCAACAAGCCGAAGCCGATGCAAGAACTAAATTAGCTGAGCTTACTGCGATTCGCGATACAAACAGTGCCATAATTGCCGAACAATTGCAAAAGCAGTTAAAAGACTTAGGGATGAGTAAAGCCAAACTTCAATTTGTCATTGAAAAAAGTGACGAACTATTGCCGTTAGGGGCTAAACGCATTGAACTCTTATTCAATGCCAATGCAGGGGAGGACTTATTGCCGCTCCACAAAGTGGCCTCCGGCGGTGAAATCTCGCGTATCGCTTTGGCCTTTAAAACGGTATTTAATACCAAAACATTTAAGACTTTGGTATTCGATGAAATCGACGTTGGTATTAGTGGCGATATTGCCTTGCAGGTAGCAGCTAAAATCCAACAACTCAGCAACAGCACACAGGTATTTTGTATAACTCATTTGCCTCAAACCGCAAGTATTGCCAAACATCATTATCACCTGTCCAAGCAGGAAGTGGATGGACGCACCGTATCAAGCCTTACCGAGCTTAGCGAGAAGAACATGTGGAACAAATCGCCCGCATGATGTCCGGTCAAAACTTCTCCCATACGGCTCTAGCTACGGCGAAAGAAATGATTCAGCATTTTAAAAATAAGCATTAATAGCTTTACCTCGGTTATAGTTATAACTATGTATACAGAATACGATTTGACGCCATCAGAAAATAAATGTATACTATTGGTAATCACTTTTGAATTTTGAATTAAATATGCGGAGATAGAGGCGCGATGCTTAAGAGTACTTGTAAGGAGCCCGGCAAGGCTGTGAGATATGAAGAAAGGGAGAATCGCCGAAGCTTGTTTGTGCCGACAAACATAGCTGGTTGTGCATTGAATAAGTGTATGACTGTCATCATTTGATGGAGTGCTAGCTCATTGTTCTGACTATCATAGTTTTGTTATATTCATATGATAAAGCGCATAGTCGTTCAGGTAACCATACCAAGATCAGTGGCAGCTATCCGCTGGTCTTTTTTTGGGAGGAATGAACATGATTACAGTAATGGTATGTGGTGCGACCGGCAAAATGGGTCGCGAAGTCGTAAAAGCTGTTCATAATGATCCGGACTTACAGTTTATCGGCGGTATCGATCCTAAACAGGCCGGAGAAGATGCCGGTACAGCTGCCGGTATCGAATCATTGGGGCTGCTTTATACGAAAGCTTAACAGCCGCCTTAAGCGCTAAAAAGCCGGATGTTATCGTTGATTTTACCAGTCCCGCCATTATTTTTGAAAACGCTAAAACTGTTTTAGGCGCCGGCGTTCACATGGTAATCGGAACTACCGGTCTTACCGCTGAACAGCGTGATGAATTAGCGGCCATCGGTAAAGCCAATAATGCCAATTGCTTAGTGGCACCTAACTTTTCACTGGGCGCTGTTATGATGATGAAAACAGCAGCCGATTTGGCACCCTATTTCCCGAATGTAGAAATTATCGAATTGCATCACAATCACAAATATGATGCTCCATCGGGAACGGCCGTATTAACAGCCAAGCTTATTAATGAAACTAAACAGGCAGCCGGTGCGGTAGGGGCTGAAGATTTAACTCGTGAAAGTTTACCCGGTGCTCGCGGTGCCAAGGTAGATGATGTAACGATTCACAGCGTTCGCTTGCCGGGTTATGTGGCTCATCAGGAAGTTTTATTTGGGGGTTATGATGAAACACTGACAATTCGCCACGATTCACTCAGCCGTTTATCCTTCATGCCGGGCGTAGTTTTAGCTTGTAAGAAGATTGCTGAAAAACCGGGCCTTACTTACGGTTTGGAACATTACTTATAATTTTAAAGATAGGATATGATAGGGTATTTAAAAACCCTTTGTCATACTATTGCTACAATATTTATTTTTATTAAATTGGGAGAGATACACATGAGAAAACCAAATGTTGCTATTTTAGGTGCTACCGGCGCGGTAGGGCAAGAATTTATTAAATTAATCGAAGATCGCCAATTTCCGTTTGAAAATCTTAAATTATTGGCATCCGCTCGTTCAGCCGGCACGGAATTAACAGTATGCGGTAAAACTTATGTGGTAGAAGAAGCTACCGCCGATTCTTTTGAAAATGTTGACATTGCTTTATTTGCGGGTGGCTCCATATCCAAAACTTTGGCACCGGAAGCGGTGAAACGCGGTGCTATTGTTATCGATAACTCCAGCACCTTCCGAATGGATCCGAACGTACCGCTCGTAGTACCCGAAGTAAATCCGGAAGATATCGATACTCATCAAGGCATTATCGCCAATCCAAACTGCTCTACCATTATTATGGCTTTAGGGCTTAAACCGCTCCACGATTTATCGCCGATTAAACGTGTTGTCGTAAGTACCTACCAGGCCGTATCCGGAGCCGGTAAGGAAGGCATTGACGAATTGGATAACCAAGTAAGTGCTCACATTCAAGGGAAACCGATGGAAGCCCATATCTTACCTAGTGCTTCCGCGCCTAAACATTATCCGATTGCTTTTAATGTAATTCCGCAAATTGATGTTTTCTTGGACAACGATTATACTAAAGAAGAAATGAAAATGGTCAATGAAACGCAGAAGATTTTGCATGATGATTCCATTCAAGTCGTTCCGACCACGGTTCGTATCCCCGTATATCGTTCCCATTCCGAGTCTGTTTTGGTAGAAACCGAAGCACCGGTAAGTGTTGCTGATTTTAAAGCTGCCTGTGAAAAATTCCCGGGCCTTGTGGTCAATGATAATCCACAAGAACAAGCGTATCCGATGCCGCTTTACACATCCGGTAAGGATGATTGTGAAATCGGCCGTATTCGCAAAGATTTATACAACGATAAAGGCATGAATTTCTGGATTGCCGGCGATCAAATCCGCAAAGGGGCTGCCTTGAATGCCTTGCAGATTGCCGAGTATTTGGTGGAACACCAATCATTTTAAAGAATAGTTTTAGAGGAGGTTATTATGAAACCTTAGGTCGCGTATTAACAGCTATGATTACACCGTTTAACGCGGATGGTTCAGTAGATTTTGAAGGAGCGCTCACATTAGCCAAGCATTTACTAAACAATGGATCTGATGGTCTTATTGTATGTGGCACTACGGGAGAAAGTCCCACAATTGACAATGAGGACAAACTTAAGCTATTTGAATTAATCGCGCGCGAGTGTGGTCATTTAGGTTCCATCGTGGCCAATACAGGTTCCAATAATACCCAACGTACAATAGAATTGACCAAGGCGGCTTCTAAAACGGGCGTAAATGCCGTAATGGGCGTAGTACCTTATTACAATAAACCAAATCAACGCGGATTATTTGAACATTTCAAAGCCATGGCTGAAGCTACTGATTTACCGGTCATCGTATACAATGTTCCGGGCCGTACAGGCGGCAAAATTATGCCCGCTACTATAGCTAAATTGCGTGAAGCTTGCCCAAATATTGCTGCTGTTAAAGAAGCGAGCGGTGATATTAATGTAGCGGCTGAAATTTATTATTTATTGCCGGATGATTTCATGATTTACAGTGGTGATGATGGGTTAACTCTACCGATGCTCGCTGTAGGCGGATGCGGAGTTATTTCTGTAGCGGCTCATGTAGTGGGCAAAGA
>ENA-OQBT01000262-OQBT01000262.1-human-gut-metagenome-genome-assembly--contig:-NODE-262-length-36130-cov-3.593701_pt1 | contig 36130 bp, 55 predicted proteins | sample MGYA00242749_ERZ504557 | MGnify/ENA primary metagenome ERZ504557 (study PRJEB26092, sample SAMD00036243) | human gut metagenome | host: Homo sapiens | study: EMG produced TPA metagenomics assembly of... | reverse complement strand
CAAAAAGCGAGCCGCTTGGGTCAAAGGCCAAAAGCGAGGTTTTGGGCGCTGCCACCGGCGGCGATATGAGCGCCTGTTGCGCGCGAGGACGAGCGCCGCGATGCCCTGGACGCCGAGCGCGATGAGGCTTGGCGCTACAAGTCGTGCGAGCGCAAAAACCGCTACGACACACGCGCCGAGGCCGAGCCGTTATGGCCGACTGCGAAAACCGTGGACGACGTGGCTTGGCCTGCTACAAATGTGAATACTGCGGCGGGTGGCACCTGACGTCGCACCCTTGGAAATAGGCGCCGCATCGGCGCGACACTCACGCAGCGGCGCGGCACCGACACATCGCCGGCCATCGCACGCAAACTACGGGCGCGGCGGCACCAAAACATCGTAGCGGACGGCCTTGCCCGCAAGCTGATAGCTCGGCTTAACGCCGGCAAGCAGCGGCCCCTTCACCGGCCGCTTGATAACGACCTTACGCGGCCGCACCGCAAGCGCAGCTTCGACCAGCGTCTCCTCATCGGCACACGGCTGTTCCAGATGGTGCAAGAGTTGGAACTTCTTTTTAACCGCCGCGCTCTTGGTGCGCTCGGGAAACATGGGGTCCAGATACACCACGTCGGGAGCCGCGAGCTCACCGCGCTCGACCAGCTCAGCCGTATGGCGAAGGCCGGCAATGCTGTCCTCGCCCGCATGCAAACGCATACGCGCCACGGCAGTCGCAAGCGCCGGATCATCCGCCGCGCGGTCCAAGGCATCCTTGAGGAGCGCCGCGATCACGCAGTCCTGTTCATACAGATCGACGGTAAAGCCCGCTGCCGCCAGCAGCAGCGAATCCTCGCCAAAGCCTGCCGTGGCGTCAATCGCCCATGGCTGCTCGATGCCTTTTGTGCGCGCAGCCTTAACCAGCAGCTCTTGCTGCAGGCGGCCCTGCCTGAGCCGTGGAAGCATGCGGACAAAATCGGCGCGCAGCTCCATCGCACCGTCGGTGAGCGTGAGGCCCTCGGGCTTCCCGATCAGCTCAAGCCCCGCGGCCCGAGCAACAGAAAAGGGATCGACGACGCCATGGGCACTCCTTAGCAAGCAAAGCGGATACGTGAGCGCCGCATGTGTCGGCACCCAATCGTCCGCTATTGTCCCACATGCGACATGGCCCACAACATCCCAATGCAAAGCACCGCCATCAATCCCGTGCACACGGCAGCGATCACGGAATCGCTCATGCGCCTTCCCAACGATCGCGGCTCGCGCGCCTGCCCTGTTCCGTACATCATGGCTCCTCCTTAGACCAACTCCTTGCTATGGCCTCATCATCGCAGCGCCGCACTTGAACTGCCATCGATTTGGCTTACGTCCGGCTTTCCTTTTTGAAAGGTTGGACCGTGCAGGTAAGAAACGCTTTCAAACGCATGCATCGCCCCGTTGAACTACAATGTGCTTCACGATATGTGCCGCAACCTGGGTGCGACAGATTCTCCGCGCCCGCATCGAAAGGACCAGCTATGAGCGCCGCTCGCAAGACACTCAAAATCCTTGCCCTGATTTATTTTGTGCTGGGCATCGCCAGTCTCATCATTGGAATCGCCGGCATCGCGACCGGCAAGCTCGAGTCCACCTACGGATCGAATGCCATGCTCGCCGCGGCCGTACTTGTCATCAAGGGTCTTGTCGACCTTGCCGCGGGCGTTGCGGGCATCAAGGGTGCCAACAAGCCTTCGCAAGTAGATGGCGCGTTTAAGCTCGGTATTGTTGCCGCAGCCGCCACGCTCGCCCAGGCCGTGCTTACCCTTCCTGCGCTGGGCGGCAGCGCCCTCAATATTGGGGCCTTTGTCATCGTGGTCTACGACCTGTTCTTTGTTCAGCAGGCACACGCCGTTAAGGCCGAGAACAAGGACCGCCTGTAAGCGCCCACTTCTCATAACCTCTGCTATCAAGCAGCTAAAAAGGGCCGATCGCGTAGCAACGCGGTCGGCCCTTTACGTTTGCCCAGATAAAACCTACCAAAATAAACCTGTCCCTTTTTGGCAGGTTGTTAGCAGTGACGGTACTCGGCGATGATAAAGTCGGTGTCGGTTTGAAGGGCGTCCAAATTTGCCAGACGCTCTTTGTCGGCAGGGCGCGTGCGATAGTAGTACGGCGTCATCTGGAACACCGCCTCAATGTCGGCCTGGGTCTGAAGCGTAATAGTCGCAAACACCCGCTGCGTTCCGACCAACTCGAGCTCGGTGGTCTTCGGCAGCTTCTCATCGTTAAGGTACGGCGTGTCGTAGAGTACCTCCTTGAGCCCAAACAGATGACGGGCGCCCGGCACCACGGTGTAGAGCGAGCCCTCTGGCGCCAGCACGCGGGCAAACTCACGCTCGTTAAAGGGAGCGAAGAGCTCGGTCACCATATCGAAGGCGCCGCCGGCCACGGGGATGTCCTTCATGTTGGCCACGAAGCAGGTCGCGCCGCCACGCTTGGCGGCCAGGCGTACCATTTCCTTGCCAGGTCAAAGCCGTAGGCATCCACGCCCGGCACCGCACCCATGGCACTCGTGTAATAGCCCTCGCCACAGCAAATATCGAGCAACGTCATGGGGCCGTTCGCAGACGCAGCGTGCCCAGCCGCCCGCTCGCGCACGAGCTCGACCATTGCATCGCGCAACGGCGCATAGTAGCCACGGTTTAGAAAGTCGCGACGGCTGCGCGCCTGCAACTTGGGATCTCCCATAGAGTCGCCGCTCTTGGACGAGCGCAGTAGGTACAGATAGCCCTCGCGCGCGCGGTCAAACCGATGTCCGCCTGTGCATGCAGCACCGCGTTCGTCGTCCACCAACGGCTCATGGCAAACGGGACACAACAACATGGCAACTCCTTAGCGCGAACAACACAACGCCCATCATTGTCGCACGCCTTCCCCACCTAGTCATTGGGGACGTTCTTTAATGACTAGTCGTTGGGGACGTTCTTGAATGGCTAGTCGTTTAAGACGTCCCCAACGACTAGGTGATTAGGAGTATCATCGTCTGCGCAAATGAGCACGAAATAGCATATTAGAGATTGAGAGCGTATGGCTGACACCGCATCTAAGCACATTGACATGACCACCGGCTCGCTGTGGCGCAATATTCCCCTGTTCGCCTTCCCCGTGGCCGCCACGAGCATCTTGGAGCAGCTGTCGAACCTCATCGCCACGGTCATCATCGGTAACTTCTCGGGCGACCAGGGAACCCTCGCCATGGCGGCAGTTGGCTCCAATGTTCCGCTTACCAGTCTTATGCTCAACCTGTTTATTGGCATGTCGCTTGGCTCCAACGTGGTCATCGCCAACGCTATCGGCCGCAACGATCAGAACATGGTCAAACGCGCCGTCCATACCTCGATTTTAATGGCACTCGTAGGCTTTGTCGTCATCGCTCTGGGCGAGATCTTTGCCGAGCCCATGCTCGCCGCGCTCAACGTTCCCGCCGAAACCATGCCGCTCGCTTCGCTCTACCTGCGCGTCTTTTTGCTCAGCCTGCCCTCGATCTTGCTCTACAACTTTGAGGCCGCGATCTTCCGCTCCGTCGGCATCACCCGCATGCCACTGCAGGCGCTTGCCGTGTCCACCGTCCTCAACATTGGCCTGGACTCATCTTTGTCCCCGTGCTCCACTGGGGCGTCGCGGGCGTCGCCATCGCCACCGCCATCGCCTACACCGTCAGCGCCGCTACGCTCTTTATCCGCCTGCTCAAGACCGACTCCGTCGTCCGCGTCACCCTACGCGACCTGGCTATCGACCCCGTCGCCCTCAAGCGCATCGTCAAGATCGGCCTGCCCGCCGGCATCCAAAGCGCCGTCTTTGCCGTCGCCAACATCATCATCCAGTCTGCCATCAACAGCCTGGGCACCGAGGTCATGGCCGCCTCGAGCGCCGCCATGAGCCTGGAGTACGTGTGCTACAACCTGCTCAACAGCTTTAGCCAGGCGTGTACCACCTTTGTGGGACAAAACCACGGTGCCCGCCAGATCGACCGCTGCACCAAGACGCTCAAGGTCTGCCTGGTCGAAGGCGGTATCGTCGCGCTCACCACAATTATCGTTATTGTCGGCCTGGGGCGCGAGATCTTGTCGCTGTTCAACAGCGATCCCAACATCGTCTCGATCGGCTATATCCGCGTGTGTTCGATCTTCCCGGCGTACGCCTTTAGCATGTTCTACGAAAACATGTCCGGCTACCTGCGCGGCTTTGGTATCTCGCTCACGCCCGCCCTCATCACCATGATCTGCGTCTGCGGCATCCGCTTCTATTGGGTGTTCTGCGTGTTCCCGCACTTCCGCACCTTTGCGAACATCATGATGGTCTACCCCATCAGCCTGGGCACCACGGCGTTCTTTATGGTCGTGGCGGTGCTACTCTGCCACCCGGCACGCACCTATCGTGTCACCCAAGCCAAAGCGACAGCCCGCTAAACACCGCACTCAACGCCGCGCCAGTCATTAATTGACAATATGCGAGCTCATATAGTCGATAAAGCGCCTCGTGGCGATGGGCATGGTGTCCCAGCTGCGCCAGGCCGCCACTACGTCGCGCGAGGGGGCGTGCACGATGGGACGTACGCGAATATTGGCACGCATGCCCTCCACAGTACGACGGTAGAGCATACTCACGCCTAGGCCCTCCTCCACCATCGCCATGATGGTGTAGTCGTCGGTGACCTCGCTCGTCACGTGCGGCGACAGGCCATGCGCCGCGAATGCATCGAGCACCAGGCTCTGTTCGCCCTCATCCAGAAGCACAAACGGCTCGGAAGCCAGGTCGCGAGCGTCACCTTTTCCTTTGCCGCCAGCGGATGCGCGGCCGGCAACAATGCCACCAACTCGTCGTGATAGACCACGCGCTTCTCGAGCCCAGCGGTAAATCCGCGTGCCGTAAAGCAAAAATCAACCACGCCATCGTGCACCCACTGGGCGTTGCGCGTGTAATCGCCCTGCTTGAGGGTAAAGCGTACGCCCGGGTGCAGGGCTCCAAAATCGCGGATCACGCGCGGCAATACGGTTCGACTCACGTTGGTAAACGTCGCGATGCGAATATCAGTCGACGAAAGTCCCAGCAGCTCCTGGCGCTTGCCCTCGAGCTCGGCCTCGGCAGTCACAATCTGGCGCAGGTACGGCAGATACTGTTTACCGTCGCGCGTAAGCGAGACGCCCTGCTTTCCGCGCTCGATAAGCGTGGTGCCCAGCTCGCGCTCGAGTGCCTTGACGGCCTGGCTCACCGCGCTTTGCGTATAGCCCAGCTCGTCGGCCGCACGTTTCAGGCTGCCGCAATCGACCACCATACAAACAATCTGATACCGCGATGCCATCGTGTCTCCATATCAATGCAGCCGTAAAACGTTTTGCCAGCGCTTTTCGCACCTACTTTAGCATTTCTTAATCATACTGAAGATACATTCGCTTTACTACATCCACATCTGAGAGCAGAATCCTTTGTACGAAACCGTTCTGTAACAAAAGGAGTCCCATGGATCGCAAAAAAGCAATCGCGCTCTCATTTTCCGTTCCCGTCGCATGGGGCTTTTCGTATCCCCTCATGAAGATCGGCATGGACAGCATGAACGCCACGAGCATCGTCGCGCTACGCTGCATCATCGCCTTTGTGGTCTGCCTGCTGCTCTTCCACAAGCACGCGTTGCGCATTAACCGCGACCTTATGGTCCGTGCCGCCATCATCGGCGCATTATGGCAACCGAGCTCACCTGCATGTGCCTGGCTCCAGCCTCACCTCTGCCTCCACTGCCGGCTTTTTGCAGAGCCTGACGGTCGTGATCGTGCCGTTTGCCAACGCAGCTCTGCTGCGTCGCGCCCCCGAGCGCAAGGTGCTCATCGGCACGGCTATCGTCACCTGCGGCATGCTGCTGCTCTCGGGCGCCGACTTTACCAGCCTGAATCCCGGCGCAATCATCATGCTGCTCTCGGCCTTTATCTATGCCAGCCACATTATCGTGGCCAAGCGCTTTGTCGAAGAAGTCGATCCGCTGGCTCTGGGCGTTTGGCAGCTAGGCTTTGGCGGTTTGTTCTCGGGCGTCGCGGCATTCACCTTTGGCGGCTTCACGCTTCCCAGCACGCCCAGCGAGATCGTCGTTGTCGTCGCGCTCGCACTCATCTGCTCTGCCTACGGCTTTATCACCCAGACGCTCGTGCAGCCCCACGTGCCCGCCGAGACCACCGGCTTTGCCTTCTCGCTCGAGCCGGTCTGCTCCGCTGTCTTCTCGTTCTTCCTAGTCGGCGAGGTCCTGAGCCCCATCGCCTTCCTGGGTGCAGCTCTCATCCTCACCGGGCGTCATGGCGGCAACCGTCGAGCTTCCGCGCCTCCGCGCACATGGACGCGCTCGTATGGCAGGAGCGCCGAGCGCGCCTCGTAGACCCCGCTCTTCATGCAGCCGCGGCATAAAGGCAACCGGTGCGCCTTTACAATAGATGCCAACAGAGCATCTGCATAAAGGAGCCCCATGGACACCGCAACCCGCGACCGCAACATAGCAACTTGGTTGGGCAATGCGCCGCAGCCGGTACGTGACACTACGAACCAGCTGCTCGAGCGCATCGCCCTTTTGCGTGCCGAGCAGACTATCTACCCGGCACAAGACGACATCCTCAATGCCCTCGCCTACACCCCGGCCGACCAGGTCAAAGTTGTCATCTTGGGTCAAGACCCCTATCACGGACCCAACCAGGCCATGGGACTGTCGTTCTCGGTCCCCGCGACGCAAACCAAGTTGCCGCCGAGCCTGCGCAACATCTATAAAGAACTCAAAGCCGATCTGGGTTGCCCCATTCCCGCCACAGGAGACCTAACCCCATGGGCACAGCAGGGCGTCCTGCTTCTCAACACCACGCTCACCGTGCGCGAGCATGCCGCGAACTCGCACGCCAAACTGGGCTGGAGCACGCTCACCGACTACGTTATCGAACGCTGCTGTCAGCTGCCCCAGCCGGTAGTCTTTTTGGCATGGGGCCGCTTTGCTCAGCAGATGGTCGAAGGCAAGCTCGTCGCAACTGGTGCGGGCAAGACAACCGGCAAGTTCTGCCTGCCTCTACGCACCCCTCGCCGCTTTCGGCCAACCGTGCCACGCAGAACTCCCCGCCTTTATGGGATCGCGTCCCTTCTCGGCAGCCAATCGGCTACTCGAACAGCACGGCTCGACCCCCGTCAACTGGACTTGCCTCGGCTAAAAATCGATACATCAAAAACGCGCCCGACGGCTTTCCATCGGGGCGCGTTTCCTATTCGGGCCAAATAAATTGTGTGCGGCCGGCCTCGCCGCCATCGATTAGCAGGCTCTGCCCGGTCATAAACCGGTTGGTCACGCCCACAAAGTAGATCCACTCGGCAATCTCTTGGGCGGTGGCCCAGCGCTTAAGCGGCGTGAGCTCCATAATCTGGTTCACAGGTGTTCGTCTTCCATCACGCAACGGTTGAGCGGCGTGATAACGCCACCCGGGTCCACACTGTTGGCGATAGCCTGCGGCGCCAGACGGTTTGCAAGGTTCTTGGTGTAGGCGATAACGCCGCCCTTGCTGGCGGCATAGTCGGGAAACTCCGATCCCGTATGCCCGCTCGCCGACCCCACATTGACCACGGATTTGATAGCCGGCACCGGCTTGGCGGCGAGCCCCTTCCCCGCAAAGGCGTAGCGCTCGGTCACGTTGATGGTGCCATACAGGTTGGCGGCGATGTCGTCAGCCGAATCCTGCGTACCGGCAACGTTCACGATTACCTGAGGTTCAAGATCGTCTGGAAACGCGTCCGGCTCGCGGACATCAACAATCAGATGGCGGTAGCGCTCGTGTTCAATCGCCGCCGGCAAAAGATCAAAGCCCACGACCTCGTGGCCCTCGTCCAAAAAACGCTGCACGCATGCGGCTCCGATACCGCCCGAAGCGCCCGTGATCAAAACCCGCATACTTGCTCCTTAGGCGGTTGCGTGGCGCTCGAGGTACTCGGAGCCCACGTTCTCACGCTCCCAGCCGCGCACGACCTTGTAGCCCACGGGGCTCAGGAAGACCTCACACAGCAGCTCGGCGACAGCGCCGGTCAGCGAGCACATAAGGACCTGTACCCAGGTCCAACCAAAGAACGTGTGGCTTACCACAATGGCAAAGACCAGGTTGTCGATAAACTGGCCAACGCCCGTGGACACATAGGAACGGAAGGCGAAGCTCGCAAAGTTATTCTTTTTGAGCATACGGCCGAGCGACTGGTTGAGCGTGGAGTTAACCACGGCAGAAACGAGCATTGCCAGCGAAGAGCCCAGCACCACGTACCAGGTGCCGCCGATGGTGGCGTTAAGGGCGCTGTTGACCTCGATCATGCCCGTGTCGTAGTAGGCGCCCCACATGCCGGGCGTGAGCGAGCATGCCCAAAAGCACAGGCTCACGGCGAGGTTGACCAGCAGCGCGAGAATAGAGATTTTGATGGATGCCTTGGCGCCAAAGCGCTTGCAGATCATGTCCTGGCACAAAAACGAAACCCAGCTCACCACAAAGCCGCAATCGAGTGCCAGATACGGCAGGCTGATAAGCTCTTTGTTGGCCAGCAGGTTCATCATGATGACGCTCACGAAAAACAGCGAAACCGTTGCCGCGGGAATGCTCCGCAACAGGACCTTGTAGTCTCCATGACCTTCTTGATCATTATGTACTCCTTTGGTTTTAGGTTTAACGAGCAGGATATCGGACCCGAACTGCTCGGACGCCTCGGTCTTGAGACGACGGTGGGTATAATAGCCGCTCACACGGCATAAGGCAAGCAAACGGCGCGGCAGCCCCGCAGGGCCACCGCGCCGATGCGTTAAAAGGCCACGTTGCCAAACTCCGACAGGATAAGGTCGGGGTTGTGGTCGGTTGCCCAGTCCACGTTCCACGGGCTCGTGAACAGCAGCAGCTTACCGCCGCGCATGTCCTCGACGCGCAGCGTGTCGCGCGTGAGCGAAAGGGCCGGGATATCGATGGTGTCGGGGTCGTTCTGGATCCAGCGGATGTCCATATAGGGCAGTGGCTGGCGACGAACCTCAACACGGTACTCGGCCTTGAGGCGGCGCTCGAGCACCTCAAACTGCAGCACGCCGACCACGCCCACAATGACGCTCTCCATGCCGGCACCCAGCTCGCGGAAGATCTGGATGGCACCCTCCTGGGCAAGCTCCTCCATACCCTTGACGAACTGCTTGCGCTTGAGCGTATCGACCTGCGTAATGCGGGCAAACATCTCGGGGGCGAACGTCGGAATCTGCGGATACTGCACGTGGCGCTTGCCGGAGCACACGGTGTCGCCGATGCTAAAGATACCCGGATCGAACAGGCCCACGATATCGCCTGCGTACGCCTCGTCCACGATGGCGCGATCGTCGGCCATCATCGACGTGCCCGTGGCGAGCTTAAGCTTGCGGTTGCCCTGCACGTGAAAGGCATCCATGCCGCGCTCGAACTTGCCCGAGCAAATGCGCACAAAGGCGATGCGATCGCGGTGGTTCTTGTCCATGTTGGCCTGGATCTTAAACACAAAGCCGCTAAAGTCATCGCGGCAGGGATCGACCGGTTCGCTGGTGAGCGTATCGGTATAGGCGCGCGGCGTCGGGGCCAGACGCAGGAACTCCTTGAGGAAGGCTCCACGCCAAAGTTGGTGAGCGCCGAGCCAAAGAACGCCGGGCTCAGCTTGCCGCAGGCCACGGCATCCAAGTCGAGCTCGTCGCCGGCGCCATCGAGCAGCTCGATGTCGTCCATCAGGTTCTTATGGTTTTCCTCGCCGATGAGCTCGTCCATGGAAGGATCACCCAGCTCAGCCTCGACCTCGGCGACCTTCTTGGTGGCGTTGGCGTGGCCGTCGCCCTCAAAGGCGATAACGCGACGGGTCTGACGGTCGAACACGCCACGGAAATTGCGGCCGCTGCCGATCGGCCAGTTCATGGGATACGTATTAATGCCCAGAACGTTCTCGATCTCTTCCATGAGCTCAAACGGATCGCGAGCCTCGTGGTCGAGCTTGTTCACAAAGGTGAAGATGGGAATGTGGCGCAGCGTACAGACCTTAAAGAGCTTTTTGGTCTGGGCCTCGACGCCCTTGGCGCCGTCGATGACCATAACAGCAGCGTCGGCGGCCATAAGGGTACGGTAGGTATCCTCCGAGAAGTCCTGGTGGCCGGGGGTATCGAGGATGTTGACGCAGGCGCCGTTGTAGGTGAACTGCAGCACCGAGGAGGTAACGGAAATACCGCGTTCCTTCTCGATGTCCATCCAGTCCGAGACGGCATGCTTGGCCGAGCTCTTGCCCTTGACCGAGCCGGCAGTCTGGATGCTGCCGGTATAGAGCAGCAGCTTCTCGGTAAGCGTGGTCTTACCGGCGTCCGGGTGGCTGATGATCGCGAATGTGCGGCGCGACGAGATTTCATCCGACAGGCTTGCCATGCGGATCCTTTCTTGCATTGAGTGCATTACGTCGTTGTAACCGCACTATTGTAGCCGCGAAATTCCGCCCTAGGGCGCCTATCAGGACAAATTCATCAGTTGGGGCCTGCGTAGCCGGCTCAATCGGCATTTACCTCTTGCATAACTGTGCATAGTGTGTATATATTGTGCTTACCGGTTATATACACGTGTAGTTCAACAGCTAAGGAGCCGCTGTGGACATCATCCTATCCAATTCGAGCGATAAGCCATATACGAACAGATATCCTCGCAGGTCAAAGCTCAAATCCTTTCGGGCACACTCACTGCGGGAGCCAAACTCCCCAGCATCCGCGCACTCGCGAGCGATCTTGGCGTGAGTGTCATCACCACCAAGCGCGCCTACGCCGAGCTGGAGCAGCTCGGGTTTATCTGCACCGTGCAGGGCAAGGGCTGTTTTGTCACCGAGGGCAACCAGGAGCTCTTGCGCGAAAACCAGCTCTGCCATATCGAAGAGCTGCTTGCGAAAGCGGCAAGCCAAGCCGAAGCCTTGGGCGTCACGCGCGACAAGCTGCACGAGATGCTCGACCTGGTAGCCCCCGAAACCATGCAGTAGCCATCTGCAAGAAAGGCTATACCATGCAAAACCTTTTAGAACTCAAAGGCATCTCACGCCGTGTGAGCGACCGTTTTTCGCTGCGTGATGTCACACTCGCTGTGGAGCCCGGCCAGATTGTCGGCTTTGTGGGTGCCAACGGTGCCGGCAAAACAACGACGATTCGAGCCGCGCTTGGGCTTATCAAACTCGATGCCGGCGAGGTGCACCTGTTTGGGCAGCACTGTGGCGCCGACGCGCCCGATGAAGCGCAGCGCCATCTGCGCTCCCGCGTCGGTCTTGTCCTGGACACGTGCCCCTTCCCCTCCACGCTCAAGGTGGGCCAGATCGAGTCGCTCGTAGGCCCGGCGTACCCCACGTGGGACCGCGAAACGTTCGCCGGATTCATCAACCGATTTGGCCTCGATCCTAAGACAAAAGTCAAGGACCTCTCCCGCGGCATGGGCATGAAGCTGCAGCTTGCCTGCGCGCTCAGCCACGAGGCCAGGCTGCTCGTTTTAGACGAAGCTACCGCGGGCCTCGATCCCATGGCACGCGAGGAGCTGCTTGATGAGCTGCTCGCCTTTGTCGCCGACGGCCAGCACAGCGTGCTGCTCTCGAGCCACATTACGTCCGACCTCGATCGCACCGCTGATCGCGTCACCTGCATCGATAATGGCTCGATTATTTTTGACCTGCCGCGCGAGGATATTACCGACCGCGCCGGCATCGCCCACTGTACCCAAGCACAGGCCGCCGAGCTTATGGCTTGCGTCGAAGGCGCCCGTGCCGTCCACCACGCCTATAGCGTGGACGTGTTCGTGCCCAACCGTCGCGAAACGCTCGAGGCCTTTCCCGAGATTCCCTGCGATCGGGCAACCATTGATGACTATCTGCGCCTCATGCTGAAAGGGGCTTCGAAATGAAACGCGCCTTTATGTCCGAGCTCGCCATCGTTCGCACGCTCACCCCGAGCATCGCGGGCGTCGGCCTGTTCATCTTCGTCGTGCTAACCTTGCCAACGCGTCGGATGGCGATTCCGGCATGAGCGCCGGCGCCTGCGCGGTCAGCGCCATGTCGCCCATCATGGTCATGAACTCACTGGCCGGTTTCGACAATCAAAACGGTTGGGAGCGTTATCGGGCAACGCTGCCTCTCTCGCGTAAAGACATCATCTGCGCACGCTACCTGAGCATCATTGTCTTCTCGGCTGTCATGGCGTGCGCCGCCGCGCTTCTGAGCATCGTCTCCATCCCGCTATTCAACAGCGTGGGCATCCCCTCGACGGGACAGACGGTCTTTGAGATCGCTATAGCCTCGGCAGCATCGATGCTCATCTCCCTCATGATGGTGTTTTTGGCACAGCCGCTGTTCTTCCGATTTGGACACATGGAGGCGCTGCGCCTATCCGTCGGCCTGTTTGCCCTGCTCTGGTGCCTTGCCATTGCCACGTTGAACTCCTCCAACCCCATCAGCAACTGGCTCATGTCGATTGCCGGAGCGAATCCCGATCCCGCCGTCCTTGGCTGTCTGTGTGCAGGAATTGCAGTACTGGCGCTCGCACTATGTGCAATCAGCTGCGCTGTCAGCACCAAGGTTTATCGAGTACGCGATCTGTAATCGACAGCTAAAAAAGCTTAGGTGGTACCCCGCTTATTTTTTCAATGAAACAAGGCGGCATAGCGTCACCACCGCCCCTCACAGCAGGCCGTCTAGTTCTTGGCAACCAAAAAGACACCGTCAGCATATCGAAGGTGAATACTTTTCCGAGAAGTGAACGAGTAAAAACAGCGCCCTGTAGCATCGACATTTTTAAGGACTCAATTCCTGCGGTTTTGTCTAAGAATCCTGCAGTTTTGTTCGAAAAAAGTGTGCATGTTCCAGGGGTCCAGATTTACTCGTTCACTTCGCGGAAAACCATTCACCTTCGATTCGAGCCTTAACCAAATGCCCTCTCGAACTATGGCCCCTGTCTCACCACAGCGATATCAAAGCTTCATGGCGGGACGGTATCATCGGACGAGCGCCGTAAATCTGGCGCGGTCGTTCTTTGGGGAGGCATTTCACCCGTGTCGTGGGTCGCAGCAGCATTTGTGTCAGCTTTCTTTGCCGGCGTCACATCTGTCCTGGCCAAATGCGGCATCAAGCAGACCGACTCCGATGTCGCGACGGCCATTCGCACCTGCGTGGTCGCTCGTTTTCGCCTGGCAATGGCGGGCATTTCTGGATCCATTGGAACCATCGGCAGCATCGAACCCAGATCTTGGCTCTTTCTCGTCCTCTCGGGACTCGCTACCGGTGCTTCGTGGATCTGTTACTTTAAGGCGTTGGGCATCGGAGACGTCAATAAGGTCGTACCGGTCGACAAGATGAGCACCGTACTCGCTGCACTGATCGCCATCGTGCTTTTTGGCGAGACGAGCAACCTTGCGGTTAAGCTCGTAGGAACCGCTGTCATCACCCTCGGCACGTTTTTAATGATCGAGAAGAAGCAGCCTGCCGGACCCGAGCAGCAGCAAGACCGGACCTGGCTCGCTTACGCCCTCGGCGCCGCCGTGTTCGCAGCGCTCACGTCCATCCTTGCTAAGGCTGGCATCGAAGGCGTCGAATCCAACCTGGCCACGGCAATCCGTACCTGTGTGGTACTGGTTATGGCATGGGCAATCGTGGCAGCTAAAGGCAAGATGGGCCAAGCCGTGCACGTAGACCGCTACGAACTCGTATTTCTCGCGGCATCGGGCATTGCGACTGGCGCATCGTGGCTGCTATGCTACTACGCCATCGCCACAGGCCAGGTGAGCGTCGTGGTGCAGATCGACAAACTATCGATTGTCGTATCGGTACTATTTGCGCGCTTGTCATTCAATGAAAAACTCTCACGGCGCAGCGCCATCGGTCTCGCCCTCATCGTACTGGGCACCGCCGCGCTCGCAGTTTGGAAGTAGCGCGGCCAGCAGCCGCTACATCCTCACACCTGGCTTAGGATGCCTGTACTGACCATGGGATGCCGCGCGCTTACCGTGCGAGATGGCAAATTTGGGACAACAGTGCAGGCAACGAAGGCAGGCTGCGCACTCCGGCTTTGTCCAGACGGGAAGGCCGTCGCGCATCTCAATCGCCGCCATGGGACAGCGCTTAGCGCAGAGGCTACACCCGACGCAGCGGCTAGCATCGACGGCAAACTTGCTCGTCTGCTGCATACGCGGCAGCCCAAACGCATGATACGCGCACGATGCAAACAGGGGCACGCGATGGCGCATCATATTGCCCGTGCGCCGCTCCCGCACCGCCTCGATCACAGCATCAATCTGCGCCTCAGCAGCCCTATTGATACCCTCAACCTTTTGAGGGTCAGACAGGTCGAAAACAGGCGTCCAGGTATCGGGCATCTTGACGCTCATCGCCGCATCTAACTCGAGCCCACGCTCGTGCAGCAGATCGCGGGCGAACTTGGCCGATTGCCCGGTCGTCGAACCGTACGTCGAGACATAGAACGTATAGGGGCGCTCGCCGCCCTTTGCACCGGCAGCAATCGACAGGTCGGCAGTCTTCAAAAACTCGATCATTGGCGTCGGCAAGCCCCAGGCGTATACCGGGGCGACAAACCCCAGCCGACAGGGCCTTCCATCACAACAAGGTGAGGGATCTCGGCATCAAAGCGCTCAATCGACACAACCTTGTCGTCTGTCGCCGCTGCAATGCGACGCGCCACATGTTCGCTGTTCCCCGTCGCGCTAAAGTACAGGATCATCTAGTGCCCCTCTGGAGTTGACTCGCGATTAACCGTGCTACTTGCGCAGCGGCTTGGGCAGCGGAATGCCGGCGGCGATAACGGCGGCGATGATCATGCAGACGATACCTTGAGTGGGAAGCACATGAGCAGCAGGCCCACGACCATGACCGGCTGACGCATGACCGCACCCATCGTCGATGCCGTGCAGACGGCGACGCAAAAGACCGGATCGGCGCCGGTGAGGATGGCAAGGCCGTAGCCCAGGCTTACGCCCGAGAAGATAACCGGGAAGAAGTGACCGCCGCGCCAACCAAGGTTGATGAGGGCGGGGGTCAGCATGGCCTTGACCAGACCGGTCGCGATAAGCACGCCGGCGGGAATGGTCAAGTAGGTTTCCATGAGCACGTCGGCCCTGGGTCTCGCCGGCAAACATGGTGTAGGGCAGGACCGTGCCGCAGATGGCGAGCGCCAGACCGGCTAGCATGGCCTTGACGACAGGACGCTCCCCTATTGCATGGGCAAGCGCTTCGCTCGCGTGCTCAGAGACAAAGTACAGCCAGCCGCAGATTGTTCCGATCAACGACAGAGGGACGAGCCAGGTAAGCTCTAGGTTGCCCACCTCGGCGGACTCGAACCTGGCATGCCCATGCCGCCGCCCACAAGCTGGCCAAGCAGCAGGTAGGTACCAGACCGCCGGCAATCGCAATACCGTAGACCACCGTCTTTTGCGCCTTGGGCAGCTTGATGGTGATCTCGCCGGACGCGGACTCATCGTCGCGTCTTCGCCCTGGTCGTCGGCGCTACCGGCAAGCGGTGCCACAAAGCCAAAGACGGGCGCGGTAAAGAGCGCCGTCAGGGCAGCCTGGGTACCCAGCAGCGTGAGCTCCCTAAACTCGGCGCCAAAGCGGCGCATACGGTCGCCAACCCAGCTGCACAGACCCGCGATAACGCCGGTCAGGCCGGCCTCCGGTCCAATACTTCCGCCAAACAGCAGCGGCAGCAATGCCGCGAGCGAAAGCTTGCCCAGGTTGTCGTACGGGTAGCGCCCGTCTTGCTTAACCTTAGCCATCACCTGGTTGAGGTCATCGGTCTTGGTGCCTGTCATCTTCTCGTACAGACCGATTAACAGACCGCCCAGCAAGCAGACAAAAAACGGGTACGGCAAAAAGCCAAACGGGCCGCTGGCAAGCTCGGGCGAAGCGACGCCCAGCGCGTGCGGAATCTCGGTCCACAGATAGTCGATACCGTGCTCCATCGCAAAAAAGAACAGCCAGACCGCGGCACCTGCGAACGCACCGGTCACGGCAACGCTAACTAAAAACAGCGCGCGGTTTGTGGGTTTGGCAAGGTTATCCATCGGGTCCTCCCGCGGTCAAAGTCGACATAGTTATGTTTTATTGTAGAGCGAGCGTTGCCCGAACGAGCTAACCGTCTGCGCCGCAAACGGCACCATTGGGAGCCATAGTGGGACAGGCTCAAGACTTATCCGTTGATAATCGAGGCAATCTCGCGCAAATCGTCGGCAAAGTAAATGCCTTGCTGGCGCTGCGGGCTCGATAAACCCTTATCGATCATGTGCCCGAGCAGCGCCTTGAGATCGTTGTAGTAACCGTCCAGGTATACAGGATGCACGGAGCACTCAGGTGCCCCAACGACACCGCGGACATGACCTCGGCAATCTCCTCGAGCGTGCCCGTCCCACCGGGAAAGGCGATGAACGCATCACCGAGCTCGATCATCTTGGCTTTGCGCTCGGCCATGTCACTTGTAACGATAAGGTCGTCGATGCCCTCGTGCTGGAACTCCGCCTCGATAAAAAGCTCGGCTCAACGCCCGTCACGTGTCTGCCTGCCCCGAGCACGCTATCGGCAAGCGCGCCCATCAGGCCCGATTTGGACCCGCCGTATACCAGCGCGTGCCCGTTGGAGCCAATCCAGTTGCCCAGTTCTTGCACCGCAGGCAGAAATGCTGGGTCGTTACCAACGCTGGCGCCCAGATACACGGTGATATTCATATTCAATCCCCCTCGTCGTGACGCACGGCGCCCGCTCTAGCGTTGGCGGCGGCGATATTCGCGCACACGGCGCGACAGGTCGGCGAGCTCGTCACGATCAAGCTCTTCCAAATGCTCAAGATCGTCCATAAAGCGCGCCATGGTGTCCTTTTGGCGCAGCTTAATGAGCGTATTGCAGTAGTTCACCGCCACACCCGTGAGCATGGCGATGTAGAAGATGCTGATGACGCTCAGGACGACGGTAATAGCGCGGGCGACCGGCGTTTCGGCCGGGATATCGCCAAAGCCGATGGTCGAGACCGTCTCAAAGCTAAACCAGAGACCATCGCCAAACGTGAGGGTCGTGGGCTCGGACAGCCAGACAGCCGTTGAGCACAGCAGATAGAAGATAAGAAACAGGCCCGTGATGCGCGCAAAGCCAGCCTGGCGTAACACGTCGGCAAGCGTCCTGAGCTTTTTCATCGCGACCCCTTTTCTCAGATGCCCAATCACATTCGCTCGGTATTGTCCCACATCCGGCACTTGAGGACGTTCCTTTTGTGCCGGCAGAAAGGGACTGTCCCAAGTGCTGGGAGGAACCGTTTAGCGGCGCAACTGCCGGCTAGGCAGGCTGAGCTGGTATCCTTGTGCGGTAATGTCTCGATTCGTTAGGATTGCATGTGAGAGCTTCCGCTGTCCTTCGTTCAGTTATATATCGCACCCTGGCCGTCGCGCTTGCCGCGCTCGCCGTACTGAGCACCATCATGCCCGCCCCCGCCTTTGCCGCCGGCTCCGATCAACAGGTCAAAACGGTCCGCGTTGGTTGGCTCGTCAGCAACGAGGGCTTCCAGGACGGCACCCCCGGCGAGCGCCTCTCGGGATGGGGTTACGAGTACCTCCAGACCCTGTCGTACTATACGCCCGGCTGGCAGTACGAATACGTCTCCGGCACCTTCACCGAACTTATGGACATGCTCGAGGCGGGCGAAATCGACCTCATGCCCAACATCTCCTACTCCGAGGAACGCGCCCAAAAGCTGCTCTTTTCCTCGAACCCCGAGGGCACCGAGCGCTACTACATCTATGCCAGGCCCGATCGCGACGATCTAGCAAGGGTGACCCCCAAGCGCTCCAAGGCCTTACCATCGGCTGCAACCCCGGCGTTATGCAAACCTTCGTTGGCCAGCAGTGCTCGCCAACGAAGGAATCACCTGCACATACAGGGAGTATGACGGAGGATCCGATCTCTTTGACGCGCTCGCAAACGACGAAGTCGATGCCGTCATCATGAACGACACGCTCTCGTCGCCCGATGCGTCACCCATGTTCTACGTTGGTTCGAGCGACTACTACTTTGCCGTCCCCAAAAGCCGCCCCGACCTAAGGGACGACATCAATGCCGCCATGTCGGCAATCGCCCGCGTCAACCCACGCTATATCGACGAAGTCAAATCTAACTACTCGGTCAAAAACAGCGGTTCATCATCGCTCAACGGCCCCGAACGTTCCTGGCTCAAAGCAAATGACAACACCATCACGCTCGGCTACATTACGGGCAAACTCCCCTACTGCAACGAAGACGAAAACGGCGAAATGGAAGGCTCGCTCGCATCGCTTGCGACGACGTTGCACGATAAATTTGGCATTACGGTCAAAACCGTCGCCTTTGATAGCTACAAGATGATGTCAAAGGCTCTGTCAAAGGGAAGCATAGACGTTGCGCTGCCGGTATACCGAGATTACTGGGTTGCCGAGCAATCAGGCGTTGTGCAGTCGGCATCGTTGGGGACCGTGTCCCTCACCGCCATCCACACCGGCAGCGACCTGAACAAAGACCTTCAGAACATCGCCTGTACCAAATCATCGTTTGTCAACAAAAATGCACTTGAAAGCCTGTTTCCCACAGCGACCGTGACCGAATACCAATCCGACGATGAAGCGTTCGACGCCCTCAGGAAGGGAACGGCGCACTGCATCGTCGCTCCCAGCTCACGCATAAAAACCATCGGCGACCGTTATGATCTCGAAGGTTACGAGACGGCCGAGCTCCCTGACACCTGTGAGCTCTCGTGCTGGATTTCGCGCGGAAAGCCCGAGCTGCTGGGAATCGTCAACAAGGGCATCATCAATGCCGGAGAATCGCTCTCCGCAAGCAATTACTCCTCCACGTCGTACACGGCCCAGGAATCCAACACGCTTCAATTCCTTTATCGCAACCGTGCCGCCGTTGCAGCTGCCCTCATCGGTATGTTGTCGGTCGGTATCGTCCTGCTCATCTGGGCGCTCGTGCGCGCTCGAACCGAGCGCAAAAAAGCCGACGCTGCCAACGCCGCTAAGACGGCATTCCTCACGCGCATGAGCCACGACATCCGAACGCCGCTCAACGGTATCCTGGGCCTTATCGAGATCGAGGAATTGAAGGAAGGCGATATCCAGGTCGCCCGCGAGAGCCGTGCCAAGCGCGCGTTGCCGCCAATCACCTGCTCTCGCTGATCAACGACATCCTCGAGATGGGCAAAATCGAAGACCGCAAGCTAACACTGGAGCATGCGCCTTTTAACCTCAAAGAGCTCTGTGACGATACACTGGTGCTGTGCAAGCTCCGCGCGTCCAGTAACGCCATCACAATGCAGGACAATAGTCTGCCGTACGCCACGGGGCCATACATGATCGGCAGTCCCACCCATATCCGACAGATCATGATCAACCTGTTAGACAACAGCATTAAGTACAACAAGCACGGCGGCTCCGTCACCTTTAGCTCAAATACCAAGCCACTCGATAACGGGCGCGCGCTCTTTTGCTTTAGCGTTTCGGATACCGGCATTGGTATGACTCCCAAGTTTTTAAAGCATATCTATGAGCCGTTTGCCCAAGAAGGTGACGATGCGCGCAGCAAGTTCCAAGGAACCGGCATGGGCATGCCAATCGTCAAGTCGCTTATTGAACTGATGGGCGGCACCATCGAAGTCACCAGTGAGCTCCATGTGGCACCTCGTTCTACGTGGAGATTCCGCTCGATATCGACGAGAATCCCCAGGCGCGGGCGAATACGGTTGAGAGTGCGCCCGACTGCTCGCTCGCCGACATGAACGTGCTGCTCGCCGAAGACAACGAATTGAATGCCGAGATTGCCCAGGCGCTGCTAGAATCCGAGGGCATCGTGGTCACCCGCGCCGCCAACGGCAACGAAGTCGTCGATCTGTACCTGTCGCATCCCGCCGGCAGCTTCGATGCCATTTTGATGGACATCATGATGCCGGACATGGACGGCTACGAGGCAACCCGCGTGATTCGTCTGAGCGAGAAGGTCGATGCAGCCGATATCCCCATCATCGCGCTCACCGCCAATGCCTTTGCCGAGGACGCCAAGCGGCACACGACGCCGGTATGAACGCCCATCTGTCCAAACCGCTCGACTTTAACAAGCTCAAAAACATGCTCGCCCGCATCAAGAAAAACGGATCCGTTTCGCTATAGTTTGTGCTCAACCACCACGCACGACCAGAAAGGAAGCCAACGATGTTTAGGCCCTTACGTCGAAAGAAGCGCGCCATCACCGACGAAGAAGCGCGCGAACTGCTCGCTACCTGCAAGCGCGGCGTCTTTGCCGTCAACGGCGACGATGGCTACCCGTACGCCATTCCCGTCAACTACTTCTTTGACGCCGAGCACGACAAGATTTATTTCCATGGCGCCAAGCCGGCCACAAGGTCGACGCACTCAAGCGCGATGACAAGGTCTGCTTTACCGTTTACGGCAACGAGTGGTACCAGGACGGTGACTGGGCTCCCTACGTTATGAGCACCGTGGTCTTTGGCCGCTGTCGCCTGGCGAATGACACCCCCGCGTTTATCGAGGACAAAGTCCGCCAGCTCGCGCTTAAGTACTACCCTTCTGCCGAAGAAGTCGAGGAGGAAATCGCCAAAGACATCAAGGGCGTCCAACTCTACGAGATTTCGATTGAGCATCTTTGCGGCAAGCAGATTCAGGAAAAATAAACCTCCGCAGCAGGTCTGCGCCCAATGGTTACAGATGCCTTACCACACGGGGCCTTCCAGCCGACTTGGCAGAAGACCCCGCATGCAGTGCTCACTTACCGTGCATTAAAAACGTAGCGGTCCAGGCGGTCGCACGCTTCCCTTACGCGCGAAAGCGGCAGCGCCAGATTCACGCGAATGTGGCAGGGCCCGTGGAACGGGCGGCCGTCCTGATATCCCACGCCTACGCGCGCCCCCTCGTCGAGCAGCCACTGAATATCGCGGCCATGCTCGCGGCACCACTCGGTGCAGTCCAGAAACACCATGTACGTGCCCTGCGGACGCGAATAGGACACGCCCTCAAAATGCTCGTCCACGTAATTGCAGAAGTACTCGATATTGCCGGCAAGCACCTGGTTGAGCTCGTCCACCCACTCGTAGCCCTGCGGCTGGTAGGCACCGATAAGCGCATGCATAGAGAGGACGTTCATCTCGTTGTAGTGGGTCTTGTCGGACACGGCGCACACGCGGTCGCGCAGCGTCTCGTTATAGATGATGTGGTAGCTGCCGACCAGGCCCGCCAGGTTGAACGTCTTGCTGGGCGCATAGAGGGCAACCGTGCGCATGCGGGCGTCCTCGCTTACCGACTGCGTCGGAATATGCTTGTGTCCCGGCAGGATGATATCGGACCAAATCTCGTCCGAGATCACCACGCAATCGTGCTGGCGGTAGATGTCCATGGCGCGCTCGATCTCGTCACGCTCCCATACGCGGCCGCAGGATTGTGCGGTGAGCAGAACACCGCGGCATGGATGTGGTTTTGGGCGAGTTTGCACTCCATGTCCTCAAAGTCCATGCGCCACACGCCCTGGTCGTCGAGTTTAAGCGGGCTGTGGACAATGCGATAGCCCGCAGCTTCGATGGACTTGGTAAAACCAATGTAGGTGGGGCTATGGACCAGCACTGCATCGCCCGGCTGGACATACGCGCGCAGCGTCGACACGACACCGCCCAGCACGCCGTTTTCGTAGCCGATATGTTCAGGGCGCAGGCCCTCGACGCCATTGCGGCGGCTCTGCCATTCGATGATGCGGTCGAAGTACTCGGCGCGCGGGTTAAAGTAGCCAAACATGGGATGCTGAGCGCGCTGAATGATGTGCTCCTGGACCGTGGGCACCGTGGCGAAATTCATGTCGGCCACCCACATGGGAATGCGGTCGAAGCCCTCGTCGGGTGCGTTCGGAGCCATGCCGGGGATCTCGCCCCAAGAGTCAACGGCGATGGAGTCCATGCCGTGGCGGTCGATAAGCGAGCTAAAGTCGTATTTCATGCTGAACTCCCGTGCAAAGTGATTGTTTTGGTAGGCGTTATTGTCCACCAGCACGGGCGATTTTGGCATGGGGTTTGGCGCTTAATTTGACGGGTGCGGACGAATGGCTGGTTAGTCTTGCGCGTCGTTGACGGCGACCACGGTTAGCTGGGTTTTATCGACCGTAAAAGATATGTCAAGCCCGGCGAAGGCCAGATGATAGACGCGGTTTGGCTCGTGCTTGCTGCCCGCGCGGCGCGGATCTTGGCGAAGAACCTCGACCAGACCGGGGAGCTTTGCGGGCGGGACCATGTCTTGAAGAGCCTGCGGGAACTCAACATCGAGCTCTTGCCACGGAGCATCCTCAATCCAGCCGCCCGTTGCATCCGGGTGACAGTCCGCAAACGGAATGTAGGGCTTAATGTCGTAGATGGGCGTGCCGTCGCGCAGGTCGGCCCCCAGCACATGAATGATGGGGCCATCATCGGTGAACTCGACACGATCGAGCTTGACGCAGGTAAGCCCGATGGGATTAGGGGCGAAACGGACTGCGCGTGGCAAAGACACCCACGCGCTCGGCTCCGCCCAGACGCGGCGGGCGCACGGTCTTCGACCACTTGGCATTGGTGCCGGACCTGTCCTGCGACTTGGCATCGGCAGCTATGTCCTTAGCCATGCCGCCGGGCGTTCCGTTTTCGAAGCGCCACAACAGCCATAGGTGAGAGAAGGAGTCCAGGCCTCAACCGCTGCGTTGGAGGCAAATTCCGGCTCAAAGACGATGCGTCCCTGCAGATGAGGCGCCAAAAAGCTGTTGCGCGGAATGCCGAACTTCTGCGGCAGGTCGGTATGTATGTGTGCGATAGGTTCCATGCCGGTCATTGTACGGCATGGAGGTGTGGGGCGTTGCGCGCAATTCCTCGCCGCGGTCCCCGTCGTGCAACCAACGGTTGCTTGGAAGGCGCCTGCCGCCGCGTATGCTTAAGCCATCAACCAGCAGAAAGGAGCCGCTATGGCCTTTGCAGAAAAGCTCATTGCCATCCGTCGCGCCCATCACCTTACCCAGGAGCAGCTCGCCGCCAAGCTCTTCGTCACACGCCAAGCCGTCAGCCGTTGGGAGCGTGGCGAGGTCACACCGGGCATCGACATGATGAAACTCATTGCCGCCGTGACCGGCGAGCCGCTGCCCCACCTGCTCGAAATGCCCGAGCATTATTGCCAGAGCTGCGGCATGATACTCACACCCGACGACTGCGGCACCGACGCCACGGGCGCCACGACCGACCATTACTGCAAGTGGTGCTACGACCACGGCAAGTACACCTACGACACCACCATGGAGGCGATGATTGAAGATTGTGCCCCGCGGCTGGCGCAAAACACCGGCATGTCGCTCGACGAAGCGTCTCGCTCATGGGCGCCGTCCTGCCGCAACTGGAGCGCTGGCGCACCGTGCAGGAAAACGAGGAGCGCTACGGTGCCGAGGCGCGGGCACGCTATGGCAATGAGGCTATCGATGCAGCAAACGAAGCGCTGCTGGACATGGACCCTCAGACGTGGAACGACATGAAGGAACTTGAACGCGCCATTTTGGGCCAGCTCTCGATTGCCATGGGCGACGGCGATGCGGATGGAAGCGAGGCTCGCAAGCTTGTCGCAATGCATCGCCGATGGATTGGCCTCAATTGGGGACACGAGCCCCAGAACGAATCGTACCTGAGCCTCGCCCACAGCTATCTTGCCGACCAGCGCTTTGTTGACTACTACGACAAGCCCTGCGGCACCGGAGCCACGGCGTTTCTGGTACAGGCCATCGAGTCGTCGTTGACGCGCGCATAGACCGCGGCGGCTTTGGGTATTTCAATCAAAACCTCAACCGATTGGAGACCTATGGCTACTGATCATGAGCTCGAGCTGTACGTTATGACCGGCTGCCCGTATTGCTTAAAGGTCAAGCACTTTTTGGCCGATAACGGCGTGACCATTCCCGAGCGCAATATCTCGACCGATTCCGATGCCGAACAGACACTCATCGCCGTCGGCGGAAAACGCCAGGTCCCTGCCTGTTCATCGACGGCAAACCACTCTACGAATCGAGCGACATCATCGCGTGGGTGCAGGAAAACCTGCTCTAGTACGCACGCTCTGTCCGTCCAGGGCCCCAACCCATACGACCCAAACATGTACACCAGCATCCAAAGTCGACATTTTTCGACATCTTTGGATGCTGGCGTACAGCTTTTTGGTAGTCATGGACGCTCTTGGCCGGCTAATTGTTTGAGGAGACCTTTGGATTATGGCTGTTTGACGCCTCTGGAAAGGTTTCCGAGAGGGCTGTGGTCAAAAAAGGGCAAATATGAGTACTGCTACCTGTTTAGTAGCAGCGATTTTGATCACTTCAGGAACTATTCAACGTTCCACTCGTCCGCAGACGACGTTATTTCTCCTCATATGTTCAATAAAAGTAGCTCTTAATGGGAACAAATCTCATCAGGAGCTACAATTTATAGCAAATAAATGCAACCATAATGGCAACAGTACTCATATTTGCCCTTTTTTGACCACGACCCTCCAGAATAGTCGCTGAGAGCGACACTAAATGACAAAATCCGACACTTGAACGTTCTTATATGAGTAGCCATTGAAGGACACCTAACGACTACTCCCATTCGCGACACACTGTGTCGCGAATTAAGCTGGCCCCATTACCGAAGACCAGTGAGAGCTCCTGCCCAGAATCTCAATAGCTTAATAAAGGGCTCCCCTCCGGAAGTTCAATGAGCATCCAAATTCCAAGCTGAAAAGCAAAGGAGTATCGAAGCCGTCAATGCTCATTTCCTATCGAACAGGCAGGTCAAAACAAGCTAATTAGCCCGATGAACTGCTTGTATTTTTGTCTACAAAATTGTATACAAAAAGAGAATCCGAGAACCGGCGCTCGACATTATGTCGATCGATAGGAGGCGCCATGGATGCTAAGCAGCTCGAAAAGATGATGGGGTTTGCTCCCGGAGAGTTGAAGAAAGCCGCGGAAGCCTACGAAAAAGATGAGTGGCCGAAAGGTCACACCATCAAGTTGGGAAGGCCACCAATCTCCGATGAGCCGAGCGTCGTTATATCAGCACGTGTGGGCGAATCGATTCTTGAGGCGTTTGACGAAAAAGCCAAACGCCATGGGCAAACACGCACGGAGCGGCTCAGAGAGCTCATTACACTTGATGCACTGATTGCCTAGGCCCGCTCCCCCGTCGGACCCAAACATGTACACCAGCATCCAAAGTCGACATTTTTTCGACATCTTTGGATGCTGGTGTACATGTTTTTGCTACATAGTCGTTGGGACGTCCTTAAATGACCAGTCGTTAAAGAACGCCCCCGATGACTAGTTAGCCGTGGAAGCGAGCTGTGGGTGCAAGCGGCTGTTCACGGAAGACGCGCTCGACGGCAGCGCGGTATTCGTCGACCTTTTTGGTCTTGCGTACGATCTTGTGGACGGTAGCGGGATCAGCGAAAGCGCACTTGGCGTAGAACCACCACTCCTTCATGCGGAAGACCGCATTGCCGCCAATCTCTTCTGCATATGCCGCAAACAGCGTGTCGTGGAAGCGCTGCAGCTCAGCAGCCGTTGCAGCAGGGCCGCCCTTGACCATGCGAGCCAGAGCGGGGTTCGCGAGCAGGCCACGCCCCAACATCACATGGCGCGTGCGGGATAGCCTCCACCAGCGCGTCCATATCCTCAAGATCAAAAATGTCACCGTTATAGGCCACGGGGAACGGCGCACGCTCCAGCGTCTCGCCATAAAACTCTTTGCGCGGCAAGCCCGTATAGCGGTCCTTCTGTACGCGCGGATGCACGATCAGCTCTGCCAACGGCATGCGGCAATACAGATCGAGCACGCGCTCGTATTCGTCGTCATTCTCCAGCCCCAGCCTGGTCTTTACCGATACCGGCAACGGCGACCGCTCGCACACATCGCTTAAGAACACCTCGAGCTCGTCGAGATTGCGCAAGAAACCCGAGCCTTGCCCTTGGCGACAACCGTACCCGAGGGGCAACCCAAGTTGAGATTGACCTCGCGGTAGCCCATGTCGCGAGCACCTGTGCCGCCCACACAAATTCGTCCGCGTTCTTGGACATCAGTTGAGGCACTACGTTGAGGCCCTGGTTATTGGCAGGATCGATCTCCTTAAACGCCTTGCCGCCAAAGCAGTTTCCCACCCGCGGCGGCGGCAAAAACGGCGTGTAATAGCAATCGAGTGCACCGAAGCACTCCGCATGCACGCGACGGAACACATGCCCGGTAATCCCCTCCATAGGGGCCAACGATAGAATCATCAACATCTACTCTCAGATCAATGCGGCAAAGGGACTGCCCCCTTGTCACATGCATTATGCCTTGTGCTTCAGGCGATTCACAAGATAGAGGTGACTACTGGACGATGACCATCCTCCAGCCGCACCCCATACAACAAAAGTGAATACTTTCCCGGGAAGTGAACAAGTGAAAAGTAATAGATCTCGATTTACATGCCGTTCAATGCGACAAAGGAACTGTCCCCTTGTCGCATTATTCAGAGCGCAGGGCTTCCACGGGGTCCTTTTTGGATGCACTGCGGGCCGGTAGCAAACCGGCGACGACCGTTAGCAGCACCGAAATCGCGATGAGCACCAGCGCGTCCTGCACGGGCAGGCTCATCAGGTTGGGGACCTGTTTGGCCGCAAGCGCCCAAGCATTGACCGGGAAGCTCACGGCCACCACGACGACAACAGCAAAGACGCCGGCAATGAGGCCCTCGATAAAGGTCTCGGCGTTGAACACGTTTGCCACGTTACGCTTCGACGCGCCAATCGCACGCAGAATGCCAATCTCCTTTTTGCGCTCCAGCACGCTGATGTACGTGATGATGCCGATCATGATGGAGCTCACCACCAGGCTGATGCTTACGAATGCGATGAGCACCAAGCTGATGGTGTTCACGATGTCGGTTACCGAACCCATGATGATGCCCATGTAGTCGGTGTACGAAATTGCCCGATTATCGTGGCCGGCGGCTTTGACCTGCTTGTTGTACGCGTCGATGTGATCGAGCACGCGCTCCTTGGCCTCAAAGTCGCGCGGGAAAATCTTGACCGAGATGGGGTCTGCCTCGTCCGCATAGCCCAACGTGGTCAGATTGTTGTCGTAGGTGAGCTTCGACGCTTGGCATAGCTCATCATGAGCGAACTCAGGTCCTCGGCGTCCATGTTGAAGTGAATGGCACGAGTAAAGGCACTCGCATCCACGCGCATGGCGCTCGCCAGGTTAGCAAAACTCGAAGACATCTGCGTCGCCATCTGGTCCATAAGCCTGCCGCGCCTGCCTTGAGCTGAGTTGACACCGTCGCCGCAATCTGATCGCTGATCGACTTCATCACCTGATCCATAGCCTGCTGCAGATACGGAGCCAGCTGCTTTTGCACATAGTCGGTCATCGTCTGTTGCAGGCGCTCGGCCAGGGCATCGCCACCGAGTGCCTTGAGCTGTGTCAGGTATTGCTGCGCCGTGGCATCACTCTCAAGATACGTCGAGAATGCGGCAGCGAGCTTTGCCGCGTCTTTAAGATCTTCGGGTGACAGCGCCCTAAACTGATCAGACCGCAAAAAGCCCTCAAACAGTTGGTTGGCAAGCATTCCCACCTGCTGCATTTGCTCGGGCGTGAGCTCCAGACCGTCAAAGATGCCCGAGAAATCTGGGGCCGGTGCTTTTGCCATGATGTCGCTGAAGTCGATGTCCCTTCCAACGCCCGAAAGGTCAATGTCCAGCCCGGATAAGTCGATACCAGAAAGGTCCATACCGCCGGCCGCACCCGAGAGTGCAGACGCATCAAACGAGAACGCGCTCTTGAGCGCCGCCTCGTCCACACTGAACATGCTGCCCAGATCCACGCCTTGTTTGGCCTCGCCTTGCAGTTCGTCGAAGGTTTTGCCCGTAAAGACATCCGTCTCGGGGTGGGCGAGTTGCTCCTGCACAATCTGCGAATCGGCAGCGCGCTCCATAAGCTGGCGAGTCAGCGCATGCGTATAGGCAATGCCCGGGGACAACGCGCTCGCGTTAGCCGTCTCGTTGGGTCGCACCACGCCCACAATGTGCACGTCGATACCGTCGGCAACCTTGGCTGCCATAAAGTCGGCGTCGCCAGACATGTCAGTCCACATGCCGGTCTCTTCGTTTTTGCGATAGGCATCGGCCGACGACAACACCTTAAACGTCGTGGACAGCGCATCGTCGTAGGTAAATTCGGTGCCGGTCTCGGGCGTTTCGACCCCACCGTCAGCCGTCATAGCGCTGTTTACCAGATCGTTGAGCTCATTGATATCCAGCGCGCCGATGCTGTAGAGCGTGTAGTCACCCACCGTGCCACGACTCGAGAGCACCATTACGGCTTCGTTGGCGGACGTGGGCCAATGACCGGCGACGACATCGTACTGACTGTCGAGCAGGCTCTGGTCGTCGATCATCTCGTTAAAGACCGAGTTCCCATGGATTCCATGCTCACCGTTGCCGCCGAGCTCGCGCCTCCGCTCATGGCCTCGGTCATGGCATTGGGCACCAGCCGAACGGGTTTCTCGTCACCCTTGCCGGCACGATAGACAACCGGCGATACACCGTAGCCGTACTGAATGGCGTTGACCTCTTTGTCGATACCGTCGCCGCCGTCGTCAAGCCATGCCTTAAAGCTCGTCATGTCGTTGGACTTAACGCTCGCAAACATATCCTTTACGGCCGTGACCACGGGAATCTTATCGGTTCCCTGAGCCTTGCCGCCGGCACTGTCGTCGGACGAATCCACGTTTTCAGGCGAGTCATCATCCGCGGCCCCCTGCCCGCCCATCATGGACGACAGGTCGTAATCCTGCTTGGAAATGGTGAGTGGGTAGCTCGAGAGCGTATCCTCCTCGACCTTTTTGATGTAGCCGTTTACGCCGTTGGACAGCGCCAGAATCGCCGCGATACCGATAATGCCAATCGAGCCCGCAAAGGCAGTCATGGCCGTGCGGCCCTTCTTGGTCATGAGGTTTCGGGCAGAAAGCCCCAGCGCCGTCACAAAGCTCATCGAGGTTTTGCGCGTAGGCTTGGCCTCGCGGCGCGTGGCGTCAGCGACATCGAAAGGATCGGAATCATCGGTGATCTTGCCGTCCGCCAGGTTGACGATGCGCGTGGCGTATTGGTATGCCAGGTCGGGATTGTGCGTGACCATGATGACCAGACGGTCGCGCGCAACTTCTTTGAGCAAATCCATAACCTGCACGGATGTCGTTGAATCCAAAGCGCCAGTCGGCTCGTCGGCAAGGACGATCTCAGGGTCATTGATCAGGGCGCGGGCAATGGCCACGCGCTGCATCTGCCCGCCCGATAGCTGGCTCGGGCGCTTGTTAACGTGCTCGCCCAAGCCGACTTTCGCCAACGCCTCGCGCGCACGCTGGCGGCGCTCGGCATGCCCCACGCCCGTGAGCGTGAGCGCCAGCTCCACGTTTTCCAAAATGGTCTGATGCGGAATGAGGTTATAGCTTTGGAACACAAAGCCGATGCGGTTGTTGCGGTAGGCATCCCAATCGCGGTCGCGGAAGTCCTTGGTCGAGATGCCGTCAATCAGCAGGTCGCCAGAATCAAAGTGGTCGAGTCCGCCGATAACGTTGAGCATCGTGGTTTTGCCCGAACCCGAGGGACCCAGAATGGCCACGAACTCGTTATCGCGAAAAGACAGGCTCACGCTGTCGAGCGCCACCTGCGTAAACGACTGCGTAACGTACCTTTTGCAAATACCTTTGAGCTCCAGCATGGACGGCAACCTCTCCTGCGCAGGCACCCTGCCCGCTCTCCTCCGCCGTTCGTATTCGACGCGTTTGTCCTACTCTATCCCCATTTTTTGCCGACGCCAGTGAGGAATGTAACAAACCGCGCCAAAAAACGAACGGGACGGCGCCCAAAAGAAGAGGTCCCGAGCGGGACCTCTATATGGTGGAGCTTATCTTGAAAGGTAGCGGACTACTTCGCACAGCGGTGCACGATCATCGCCATGCTTTACGCGTTTTCTACTGCTCGCTATTCGCAATCGCCTGGTCGATAAGCTTGTCGAGCGCTGCGCGCTGCTCAGCGGAGCTGATGGCGCCCACGATGGGCTCCCCTACGATGTTGCCATTCTGATCGATGACATACGTTGTCGGGAACGAGAACAAATTTGACGTAAACTTACCGGCCTCGCTATCCGACTTGAACCAGATGTTCTTATATGTCACGCCCTTCTTGCTCAGTACGTCCTTGGCATCTGCAATCTCGCCCTTGTTGCCATCGAGCGTAAAGGAATTGACGCCCACGACCTGGCCGCCCTTCTTGGCAAGCTCCTTATTCAGGTCCTCAAGGTCGCCCAACTCACCCACGCACGGCTTGCAAGTGGTGAACCAGAAGTTCATGACGGTGACCTTGTTCTTAGAGAACAGCTCGTCGCTGTTCACGTCGTTGCCATCCAGGTCCTTGCCCGTAAAGCTGGGGAACTTCGTCGCCTCGCTCGAAGCATTGGCACCAGCCGTCATGCCAGCGGTCGAAGCGTCGACGCTCTCGCCTGCACTCGGCGTGCTTCCACAGCCGGGGAACTCCTTCTCCAGGCTCTCGAGCTTGTCCTCGATCTCCTTGATCTGCTGTGCACCGGCCTTGAGTGTCTTAAGCTCATCCGCCGTGAACTCATCCTTGGCGCCGTCGATGGTCTTGAGCAGAAAATCGCCGTAATTGCTGCCGTCCTCAATCATTGCCGAGTCTTTATTTGCCGCATTAAATACCTTTTCCCACAGCGCGTTATCACTCGAAAAGATCTCGTTCTCCTTCTGCATGAGTTTTGCATACAACTCGGCGGCCTCGTCGGCATTGGCCGGCTTCTGCGCAGTGAGTTCTGCGATCTTAGGATCGGAGCTCGCAGATTCGCTCGCATTGCCACCGGGCGCCGAACATGCCACAAGGCACAAGGCCAATACCGGCACCATAAACAGGGCCGCAATCTTAGAAAGCTTCATAGTCATTCCTCCGTTTTGTCGAAGCTTGTTTACTTTTTATCAGCGGTCAAGGGAAGCTTTTCCGCCGACACATCCAGGCCATAGCGATAGCTGATGGCATCGACGGGACAGGCCCCGATGCACTTTCCGCACCGGATACATTCGGCATGATTGGGCGCGCGGACCACATCAACGTCCATCTGACAAACCTTTGAGCACTTGCCGCACGAGACACATTTGCACGCGTCAACCTGAATCCCCAACAAGGACACCCTATTCATGAGCGCATAGAATGCGCCGAGTGGGCAAATCCATTTGCAGAAGGGGCGGTAGAACAAAACGCTCAGCACTACCACGGCAATGAGAACGGCAAGTTTCCAAGTAAAGAGATGTCCCAACGCAGATCGAATGCCGGCATTGGCGATGGCCAGCGGAATGGCGCCCTCGAGCACACCCTGCGGACAGATGTACTTGCAAAAGAATGGGTCGCCCATGCCCACGTCGTTAACCATCAAGACGGGCAGCAGCACCACGGCAAACAGCAGCACGACGTACTTGATGTACGTGAGCGGCTTAAGCTTTTTCGTGGAAAGCTTTTGCGGGAATCTTATGAAGCAGCTCCTGCAGCCAGCCAAACGGGCACAGAAAGCCGCATACAAAGCGTCCCAGCAGCACGCCGAGCAAAATGAGCGTACCGGTGACATAGTAAGAAAAGTTGAACTTGGATGAACCTACCACCGACTGGAACGACCCGATGGGGCACGCACCCGATGCCGCGGGGCACGAATAGCAATTAAGTCCAGGTACGCAGACTGTTTTTCCCGCGCCCTGATAGATGCCGCCTTTGGCAAAGTTTGGCAGGTGAATATTGGTGACCAGCGTCGCCGCCGCCTGAATGAATCCGCGAAATCGGGCCAAAACATGCGACGCAGTGTTTTCTCTTTTATCCAATTCCGATACACTCCAAGCACAGCCTAATCGCTTTGGCCAGCACGGCATCCGCCTCGCCACGCATAACGCCAAAGCACACCATGGCAATTCCGACGATCAACAAAGCGACCTGTACCACGGGTTTTACCGCTTTGAACAACCTGACCACTCCTTTCGTTACGCGACCATTGGACCATATCGGCTATAAAATCCGTGTTAAGCGCGATTTGAAATGTGCAAGGAGACTGTTATGCGTATTTTGATCGTCGAGGACGAGCGGGCGCTGTGTGACGCAATCGCGCGCAGCTTGCGAAACTTGGCGTACAGCGTCGACTGCTGTCACGACGGGCAGGAGGCGCTCGACCTACTGGACGTTGAGCCTCGACCTCGTGGTACTCGACCTCAACCTTCCCCGTATCGATGGCATGACCGTACTCAGGAACTTAGGAAAACCGACTGCGAGACCAAGGTACTCGTGCTCTCGGCACGCGGCGAGGTCGTCGACAAGGTCGCCGGACTCGATGCCGGCGCCAACGATTACCTTACCAAGCCGTTTCATCTGGACGAACTTGCGGCAAGGATCCGCAGCCTTACCCTCAGGCGCTTCGCACAAAGCGACATAGTATTAACCTGCGGAAAGCTCAACTTTGACACCAAGGCGCGCATCGCTTCCGTGGACAGTGAGGCCCTATCTCTTACGCGCAAGGAAACGGGAATCTTGGAATACCTGATGCTTAATCAGGGGCGACCGGTAAGCAAGAGGAGCTTATCGAGCACGTTTGGGATAGCACCGTGAACTGTTTTAGCAACGCAACCCGCGTTCACATCTCGTCGCTCCGCAAAAAGCTACGCAGCGCTTTGGGATACGACCCGATTCGCAATCGGATTGGAGAGGGCTACGTTATGGAGGATGGCGAATGAAAAGACTTTCGCTGCAATGGCGCATAACGATTATGACGGCGCTGCTCACGTGCGCAGCGTGCGTGCTGACGAACTGCCTGGTCGGCTATACGGGCATGCGCTACATGGATGCCATCGGCAGTGACATCTCGGCCTTTAACGCAACCGGCGAAGATTCGCCCCAAGCGTTCGATCCAACGAAAGCGACCCTCGATGAAAAGGTCACGATCGTCGTAAACGACGCACAAGAGTCTTTTGGCACGACAACCTGGTGTATCACGGCTGGAATCACACTCCTTGGCGGCGTGCTGGCATACTTTGTGAGCGGCCGTGCACTTAAACCGCTACGGGCTTTTGCAGCCCAGGTTGAACGCGTGCAGCCTGACAATCTAAGCGAAATTAAGCTCAGCAAAGATGTACCCACCGAGCTACAGCGATGCAGCGCCTCATTCAACGACATGATCGCCCGTCTTGGCGAAGGGTTCTCTGCACAGCGCCAGTTTACCGGCAACGCCGCACACGAGCTGCGCACCCCGCTCGCCTTATGCAGGCACAGATTGAACTATTCATCTCCGAGCACTCCGGTTTGCAACCCGAAACAGCCGAGCTGCTCGACCTGTTACAAGAACAAACCGAGCGAATGTCGCAGATGACCAAGGTATTGCTCGAGATGAGTGAGCTCCGCAGCATTCCTTGCGAGGACGATGTTGAACTTGGCCCCTTGTCCGAAGAGGTCCTCACCGACCTTGCGCCACTTGCCGAAAATAAGGCATAGCCTCAATTGTGCTGGAGACGCTTTAGTGATCGGGAGCGACACGCTCCTCTATCGGCTGGTGTTTAACCTGGTCGAAAATGCCATCCGTTACAGCCGCCCCGGCTCGACTGTCAACGTCTCCATCTGCGACAGCGACAGCCACGTACTCCTGCGAGTCAAAGATGAGGGCTCGGGAATACCCAAGCAGTACCGTGATAGCATCTTCCAGCCGTTCTTTCGTCTAGACAAATCCCGCAGCAGGGCATACGGCGGCGCAGGACTCGGACTAGCGCTCGTTTGGGAGATTGCGGCGCTTCACGGTGGCACGGTAGAGGTCGAAGCAAATTCCGAGAACGGAACCGTGATGCTCGTGACCCTCTCAAAGGGGGCCACCACGTGATCCGACTGTCCAGGAGTCCCACTCGACATTGTGAAACGCGTCCCAAAACTTGGACATGAGAAATGGGAGACAGTTCGCATCTATGCCGAGGACGAAGTCCTGGCGGGGATTCAGGATGCGCAGAGGAAGCTTGCGGCAGAAAACCCCGACAGAGTCGTGACCGTCGCGGCAACTGTATGGTGTCGCCTGCCCTCTTCGATTACCTGCACGGGAAATACGAGAACGTTGGAATCGTCTGGATCTATGCGCATCCGGATGTATCCACGCTGAATGATGGCTACCCCAACGCTCACGCCATGGTACTTGGCAGCCTTTTGGAACAGGGTGCACCGCAACTCGTTTCGCGGATGCGGCATCCGGTGTTTAAGCCGAGCGATGTCCTGCATGTCGGGCTACAGCAGCTCCACGACTATCAGGAAGTTTGCTTAAACAAGCATAGGTGTTGCGGTTTTAGCCGATGTCCTCATGGAGGAAAACGACATGCTGGGTCTGTCTGATTAAAGTCCAACAGTTTCCATGAGGCATCTAGCACGGTAAAAGCTAAAGACCCGGGAGACCCCAAACTGTCAACCATCTTTACGGGTGCAAGGGAAACGGGCAAGACAGCCCCCTCTCGCTCCTATCCGAAACGGCGCTTGAACACGGCTGGATTGCAGCGAATGTCTCCGCCATGCCCGGCATGCTCGAAGATATCATCGAGCACACAAAGGAGGCCGCAGGCCGTTACCTCTCGCAGCCCCATACACGCGTGAGCGGAGTTCAAGTTGGGCAGCGGGGCGGTTTAGCGCGCCAATATAATCAAATCGTGCACTTCCATAGCCTCTCGTCTACGTGGTGTACCGTCGTCTCCCCTTTTATCAGAGTTGGGCGATTTTCAGGCACCCGAGCTGAACTCAAATTGAACTCAACGATGCCTTATCGGTCGAGGGCGTCCTAGCGAGAATATACAGAGGCGCACATTTCGCAGGGAACCTCCCATTCGTTATCATATCGGGATGCTGTCAAGGCAGCGTCAATGCGTTCGACCTACACCTTCTCGCTTTTCGAGGCCTCGTCTGCAGGACCATCGGAATCGATACGGAATCGATCGGCATACCATTCATCCGAAGCAATCACCTTATGGAGCATCTGGAGATGCAGGTCGACATAGTGGCAGAACGCCTTGCCGCATTCCACGAGAGGCGCATTGTTTCTCTCGTTGGGCTCGGCTCCAAAATTAAACTCGACCTCATAGCCCTCCCCAGGCACACCCATGCTCGGCAGAATATCAATGGAGAAGTGGACGAATCCAGACGTCACCTTGTATACATCTTTTACCTTTGGATCGAACTTCTCGAGTAAGTCTTGAAGTCTTCCATCGGACATCTTCTCACCCGAGAAATCTTTCAGCTTGTTCACAGGCACACCTTGAAACACCTGCTTGAGAAAGTCATCCTGGTCTTCGGCGGCGAATAATGCGAATGTCCGCAGGCAGACTCCAACCTGTGCGCGGAGAAGCTGGGCGACGCAAACAAGATTCCTCGACTCGAGCATGGAGATGAATCCGTCTATCAGTCTCATCGCATACTCAGAGGAGGATGCCAGATATAGATCCCATTGGGTAAAGTCGCCGTTCATGAAGGGAATCACTGCATTGCGCTCGGCGACTCTCAAGGCACTCAGGCTTTGTTCTATTTTCTCAGCTTCTTGTTTGAACTGTTCGCTATCCAAAATGCCCCCAAATGCCGGCTTCTCAACAAATCAAAAAAGCAAGAGAGACAGAGATTAGGTTCCTGCTCCACCGAACCCACGCTTCCAGTCGAGACACTCCTCCTCGAAGATCTCCCCAGAGTCCCGCCTCTCGCGCCCCTCACGGAACTGTCCATATCAGTGTAGCCAATCCAAGCACAGCCCCACCGCACGGCCCAGTCGCTTCCGGTCCTGCGTGGCCCCGTGAAGGCGGAAGGGCGTGGTTGTCGTCATCGCGTTCCTTTCTCCTCGTACCTTTTTGGGCATGCGTCACGGGCCCCCGCGCGGCGCTGAGAGCGAATCGGCGCAGGCTTGGGGCCAGTTGCGTAGAGGTTGAGGTTCGGGTTTCGCCGGCTTACGCAGCTTGGCGGGCAGAGCGCCCGGGCTCGC
>ENA-OQBT01000261-OQBT01000261.1-human-gut-metagenome-genome-assembly--contig:-NODE-261-length-36294-cov-9.684961_pt1 | contig 36294 bp, 39 predicted proteins | sample MGYA00242749_ERZ504557 | MGnify/ENA primary metagenome ERZ504557 (study PRJEB26092, sample SAMD00036243) | human gut metagenome | host: Homo sapiens | study: EMG produced TPA metagenomics assembly of... | reverse complement strand
TACCGTATTCTTTATATAGTTTTTCTCTGGCATTCTTATCTTTGAGGGCGTCAGAGAAGTCCTGCAAGCGGCCGTCGGCTTTCATCCGTTTAAACAAGGCCGCCACTCGGTCTTCACCTTCCTTCAAGCCTTCTTTGTACTCCTCCAATAACCACTGTTCCAATTCCAAACTCATGGTGAACACCTCCTTCAGTTTTATGATATTGGTTGGATAGATGCCTCGTCACGTTGCTTTTCCTTTCTACATGCGGGAAACAACCTCATAGAGGTTTTGGGTACACTGCATGATGTCTATGTAAGAAATCTCATTGGCATAAGAATACTTCTGTTGATAAGATTTCCACATTTCCATTAAATGGGAATCCTGCTGAAGGGCAGAGATAATCTGAGGACCCGTAGTCAAAAGCAGCAGGGAACCGCGCTTCGTGCAGGTGGCATGAAAAGCATCTTTCAATAGCAACTGGTCGATTTTATCTTTATAGACACTGGTCAGCTCATATAAATCGTAGAAGTCTCTCATTCTAGTATTCAAGATTCCTCTTGCCAGAACAGTTTGCAGCTTCTCAGCCAGCAATGTTTCCAAGTTATAGGACCACAATGGAATTGAACGGTCTTCCAACAGCAGTTTATACTGATATTGGACTTCCCCAGGTGTAATGATATCTCCCGTGGAAACATCAATTTTCATAGGAACCGGCATTTTGCCAAGGTAAGCATTCAGGGTAATGCGAATACCAGGGTATTCCATCTCATCCATGATGTGACTGATTTGCTTAATCTGAAAAGTAATCTCGTCCTGCAAATCAATGGCACAAATTTCTTCCACAGTTTGACAAATATCTGTTTCAGAAAGATTCAGATTTTTGATGGTGGTATCAATATCCATGGTGGAGCGCAGGGCAACACCAATCAGGGACGTTACAAGAATTCCCCCTTTAATAATGAAGTTGTCTTTATAGCGAGAAGTTGATACTCGTTCCAGGAACCGTTCCATCATATAAATACGAATGAGAATCCGGGCGTCTGCGTGATTTTTCTGTGCAAGGCTTTTAAGGCGGCCTTTCAATTGAGCCTGAGTCAGTTTCATTACAAAAGTACCTCCATATATTGGCGGATTCGTTTTTCAATACGGAAAAGAGGGGCATAAGTCATAAGTTTGTTCAAATCTTTATCCTGGCGTTTTACGTAGGTCTTTATGGCTGTCTGAAAATCCTGGATTTCAAAATAACGGCGACTTCGCATCAAATCACAGATGGTTCGCTCCAAATCATAAACCGGAATTTTGTGCCCATAGGAATTTTCAACTTCAATCTTTCCTACATTCAATAATTCTTTTTTTATCGTGAAAACCTTGATGCCAGATTCTTTCAGCTTCTGGGTATTGTAGCCAGAATAAATCGTGAGGGTCTGCTGCATAGGTTCACGATCGGTCAGTCCATGGTAAAACAAGGCTTCATCATGGGAAAAGACAGCTTGCGGACAGCGCTGATGAAGCACGAAAGACTCATCTTCCCAGGCTTCCGGAGAAAGATATATACCGTGGGCTGCTTTTTCAAAATGATTGGCTGCAATAAAACGATAGAATTCATCTTTTTTGATGCCTCCCTGTATCGCATTTTTGGTTAGCAACATACCGGAGGTATCAATGAAATCGGAAGTTTGCTTCATAGAAATCACCAACTTTCATGCTTATATTATAGATAAAATAAGCATAAAAGTCTAGACAGATATCTCTTCCGTCTTGATACGATAAGAGTGATTAATCTAGAAGAAAAAAAGCCCCGCGCGTTCTGCACGGGGGCTTTCCGGTCATTCGATACCGTATTCTTTATATAGTTTTTCTCTGGCATTCTTATCTTTGAGGGCGTCAGAGAAGTCCTGCAAGCGGCCGTCGGCTTTCATCCGTTTAAACAAGGCCGCCACTCGGTCTTCACCTTCCTTCAACCCTTCCTTGAACCCTTCTCTTCGCTCTTCCAGCAGCCATTGTTCCAATTCCCGACTCATGGTGAACACCTCCTCGTTGTTCTATTTGAACGATAGCATAATCGCTATGGAAAGACAAGAGCGGAAAGACGGCGTAGACGGGGCTCACAACTACACATACACATGTGTATGTGTAGTGCTATTAAAATTCGCTATTACAAAAAATACCCAGTCGGCAGCCTTATGCGTAGGGGCTTTCACGTACTTTTTCAGCCCGTCAGGTCATGACCGCAAGAAGGGCAAGACGGTCGCCGAAACGAACCGCCGTGGAAGGGGGGGGGAGGACTCTTTTCTTCTCAGAAAAAAGGGAAATGGCTATACCGTGACGAAATATAGCATTAGGAACATTATTGATGGATAACCGTTGATGAGGCAGGTGGAGAATATGGACGAAGCCGCAAAGGCCATGGCATTAAAAGCCCTGGAAGAATTACAGGAGCAAATGAGAGGCGAAGCTGAAAAAGCCGGCCTCCGGACAGAAGAAGACGTCATTCGATTGGTAAAAGAAATACGGCATGAAGATGATCCCAAACCAGAAGTAAATGACGAAAACCAATGACTACGGGGTTCATAAAGGAGGCATGAGACGATGAAGGTAAGCTATCCCGCCATTTTCTATGAAGAAAAGATAGGCAATTACACCGTCTTCTTTCCTGATTTCCAGCAGGTCACCTGCGGCGATGATTTAGCGGATGCCGAGTTCATGGCAAAGGATTGTTTGTCCCTGCTTATCACCATCGAAAAAGAAGATCGGCACAAAATCCCGAAGCCGACGCCCATCGAAGACCTGGACATGCACTGCATCGACTCCGAAGATTGGGAATATGTACGGGCTTTTGTCAAAATGATAGAAATCAACATATAGCATACTATTTTTTTCCGCAGCTCAAACTACGAATAAAGCGCTCCAGACATTCAGCATCTGGAACGCTTTATCGTATACGCGTCATGATTCGTAAATGATATAGATTGCTTCATCGTCCTTTACCTGTTCCCGTTCCTGGCATAGGCTCACCGGGGTTGCCGGCGGAAGAGACTGCTTATCCTGCCTCATTCCCGACAGATGCAGGGTCAGCGCTGTCCGGGCGGCTTCGATGGCCTGGGGGACGTCCCGGCCCCAGGTTATGCATCCCGGCAAATCGGGGAATGTCACATGGATTCCGTCTGGTTCCTTCGTGAAGATGGCCGGATAATGCGCTTTCGTAAAGACTCGCTGGAACATCTTATACGTCTGCTGAATGGCAAGAATCGTGTTGATGATGTCTTCGCGTTCTTCCGTTACAGCCCGTTTGGGCAGGGCGTCCCAGCCCATTTCACGACGGAATTCGTCGAACGGATAGGTTTGTGCGTCCTTTACGGCTTGCCATTCGTCTTCCATTTCTGCTAGGGCACGGCGATGCTCTTCCAAGGTAACGCCGCAAAAAGATATTTCGTATAATACGGCGGCTAAAAATTGCAACTTTTCGTCATCCGAAAAATCGCACGGCCAGCAAATATCAACAGCCAGCATATTTTCCCAAGGTTCAAACGTATAGGCATAACTATCCGGCTGATGCTGTTGCTGCGTTTGACGGATGGCTTTTAGTTCAGCCGTCGAAAAGTGCTGTAATTCCGCTTTCGTGTAGCACTTTTCCAGCTGCCATTGGGCTAGAGCGGCCCGCACATCACTATACAAATATAATGCAGCGGTCATGAAAGGCCCATCGTTATCCGGCAGCAAGCATTGCTCGTCTTCCTTTTTTGGGGACAAAGTCAGCAGCCGTTGGATGAAATCAGAATAGGCTTTCGTAACCCCATGACATCGCTTTTCATCATACACGGTCGGGCCCGAATCAGCAGCGCGATGATATTCATACGTCGCCGCCGCCAATTTCTGTGCATCAGCCTGCCGCAAGGCTTCCTGTAAAATCATAGAATCACCTCCCTCAGTGCTTATCAGACTAGATGGTCCAGGGCATTTCGATTTGCTTCATTCTCTTCTTGACTTCGAGTATTTCCGTAACGACATACTGGCTCGACAAGGCATAATCCTTTACGCTCTGCCGGATATAGTAGCGGATACGGAAAATATTTCCGCGGGTAATCTTGAGGTTTTCCTGTTCGAGTCGGTCCAGGACATCTTGTTCGACGTGGATTTCAAAGGTATTGTTCCCATCGGTTACCTTCCATCGAGCTTCATTTTGCCTTGCAACGATGGCTTTGACCCACATTTCCTGATCCGGAAGTCGTTCATCCATGACGTCATCCATCCTATCACGTCCTTTCAGGGCATCATTTTTTCTCAATCGGTATGACGTCCTGATACATCCAGGCGGCCACGGAGTCGTCCCGGATGTAGTCGACATGGAAATGGCCGAAATACCATTTCTTATAGGTCATCAGCTCTTCCAGCCGCTCAGGAGTTGGGAGGTCTTGCAGCCATCAATCCACTGGCTCATGTCCGCGACTTGGTCGACAAAGCGGGCCGGCGCCGTATGGGTGATGACGTAATCGACGGTGAAATCGTGGGCCGTCAGGTTCTTGGCGGCATTGTCGAAGTTTTCGGCCGACGCCTCTTCCTGGGGCCACCAGGATACGCCAGGCCAGCGCTGTGCCTTGTCCGTCGACTTGGCCCCACCGAAGGTGAAGAAGGTCTGGCCTTCGAGGGTGAAGACTTCGCCGCGCAGCAGGTGATAGAGATTGGGCCGCAGTTCATGGATCCGGCCGCCGGACCAGTTTTTCACCGGATAGCGGCAGAGCTGGTCGAAGTTCTCATGGTTTCCGTCGACGAACAGGACCGTATACGGCAGCTGGGCCAGCCATTCCAGCCACTTGTGATCTGTTTCATTCGATTCCCCGACCCAGGGAATCCCGAAATCGCCGCAAATGATGATATAATCTTCTGGCTTCATATGAATCCCATGCTGGGCCAATGCATCCATACCCAGCCTTGCCGGATTGGCGTGAATATCGCCGGTAACATAAATCATTCAATCACCTCCGTTTGTCTTTATTATACTGGATTGCCTCAAAACAAGAAATAAGCTGGCGTTTTGAAAGAAAAACTATTCGTCGTTCGTTGGGGCTTATGATATTTTTTTGCTGTACATTTGTTCGGTGCTATGATATAATGCATATATGGAAAATATGTTCGTAAAAAGGAGCGATGAAAAATGAGTAACCATGACATTGGACATGCAATGGATCAAGTGATTGAGACAATCTTAGATTTATACGATGAAGGTGCTTATTCTGTGGATACGGCCAAGACATTGATTAACAAGGCAGTCTATGTCGTGTGCGGGTACGATGGGAATGACTACGAAGCCCTCGAATACATAACTGATACGCATTGCAGCTGTTGTTTGAAGGCATATGCTGATCATGAATTTTTCATTACGCCTGATGAAGCTAATGAATGCATTACGGCTGAAGATCATCTGGGACGTTTTTGGTGGTATGAGGGCTGTGATGCTGCGAAAAGCCTAGATAGGTCTCTTTGCGAAGATTGTTTCCGTAAAATCTTTAAAGATGTTTTACCAGCAGAAACTATGGAACGTATTCTAAAGCATGCCAGAGAATGAATATGATATAATATAAACAACAGTTTTTCTGACAGCTGTAGAAATCAGCTTATAATGATTGTTGAATCGACTCGTGACTTAGGTAGAATGGGGATGGAATGATGAGTCAAGATTGCTTCTCTTTCATCATTTATATAATCCATGCATGTGCGAATCAATGGAAGACGTCTCCGTCTAAAGTGTACCAGGCATTAAAACAAAGTGGCTGTTTGGATAATTACCTAATCCCTTATTATGATATACTACATACGCAGAGCACAGACTATATTGTAGCAGATGTGGCAACATATCTAAAAGAAAGAGAGGTTGCTGTATGAGTATTTTTAAATATGGGACGACGTGATTATGGATGGGGAAGTGTTGGAAAGATATTATCAAGAAAATCTTGAAGAAAAAATCATTGCCTATTTAGCGAAAGTTAAACACATTACTTTACAGCAGGCAATGGACATCTACTATCATAGTCAGTTGGCCGATAAAATACATCAGGGAAAAGAAGGAATCCAATATTTGGATTATAAAGTGTTGGTAGAAATTTTATGCGAAACAGAGCCGGAACTTTTTTGTGAAAAATAATTACAGCTTGATACGTATGAATTTTAACTCGGACTCTATGCGGCTTCGCCGCGATAAACTCAGAATTGTATTACAACCGAGTGCTACTCGTCATAAATTCCGGCTATGCACAAAATTCAGGCGGTCCGCCTTGTTCAGGACGGCCCCTACGGAATCGCAGCCAGGCGATAAATGGGAACTCTGTTTACTGGATACAAAAATACACGGCCTCTGGCCTTGTGCGTAGGGGCCGACCCGGACAGGGCGGCCCGCTGTGAGATTCAACCATAGCCTGTTATGCTATAATAGCAGGCCTTTACGAATCACGAAATCACAGTCGGATGATTTTGAAATGGACAAAGCAAACAGGCGCTGCCTTCGCATGACAGCGCCTGTTGCATTGTATTATAGTTTTGATTATTGTATTGAATTTTTTCAAGTAGATGAGAATCTTATTATTTATCAGATTCTATCATAAAAACTTTGCGGAAATAATCCGGAATGTTGTTTTCCATAGAATGGAATACCATATTCTGCATAGAAGACCATTTCACCAGCAGGTAAGACGATTCCATTGGATGCATAGGTATATTTAGGTGCAATATATTTCCATTCACTCATATCGGGAGATGAATAATACATTTTCCAATGAGATTTATTGGAAATATCATAACGAAATTGTCTTGTAGTTACTCCAGAAATAGCGGTATTGCCTTGTACAGCATTATTCACGGTACATATATTAGCGACGATGATATATTCTGGCGGGTTATATTCTTGGACGTATATTGAACTGCGATCTAAATAATAGGCAGAATTATAATGTGAATCGATACGCACAAAATTTGAATCACCATTTAAATAAATGGGAGCCGATGCATGAGTTATAAATGGCATGATACAAAAACAACAGGTAATAATAGTTAATAAAATTTTTTTAAAGTTATTCATGCTATATACATCTCCTTTTCCTTAATAGTTATTTTAATTATAAATCTATTATAATTAAATGTTAAGACTATTTTGACATTACTGTAGTTATCACATTTATTTCTCAAAAATACGCCTCGTCATGAGTTCCATCCTTACTATTTGATTACCTAATTGTGGGTAATAAAGTAGATTTGTGCAATAACCAGGTTACACAAACTATTTTACACTCCCCCCCAGATGAAATTGTTGGCAGGAATTTTCAAATTTTTGAAGAACATATATTATATGTGTATTTTATGTGTTGACTAGAAAGGAGAAGAATTATATGAGGAAAATAGTTTTTATATCATTAATGGCAATATTTTGTTTTGCCATAACATTATCCACATTTGCCAATAGTACCAGATATATTGGTAATGATGAAATAGCTATTGGTGGAATAACGCTAACATCGACTGAAGAGTATGTGCAATCCATTTACGGGGCACCAGATAATGTTGAATATAACGATAATGCTGTTTGGGGGAATACCCATACAGCTCGTTATGGAAATAGCTTTTTCATTACTTATAGTAATACTGGTGGAGTCGTCAGCGTAAAAACGACTGCCAATAACGGATTAAAAACACCGGCCGGGTTTACCGTAGGACAGAGCATTTATTCGGTAACTGACTATTATTCGCCTTCGGCATCACGAAAAGGCAAAAATTTTTATGCCTACAATGGCAGCTGGGAACAAAATATCATGTTTAAATATAACAGCAAGAAAAAAATATCGGAAATTTCGATTTACTGGACACCTTAGACATTTAAAAATCCCGGGGACTTTTGCTATGACTTTAGCATAAGTTCTCGGGATTTTTAGATGTAATTTTGACAGCGCCTGGTTTTGAATTTCCTTAGGCTGTGGTTTTGTCGTCATCTTTGGGGAGGGCCTTTTCACTGAATTTTTCTATGGCCGCAGGCAGCTGTTTACAATACACGACCTTTTCTGCCTTGACTCTTTTCTGGTGACGGCTTTACAATGACAGTAGGTTATAATGTTATAGGGAGCATGACATATGGATTATCGTAAATTTGGTGAAACTTATCATGTCTGGATGGACAAGGGGGACGGATTCAGCGGAAATATGATCCAGAAACAGGAACTGCTTTTAAGATTTCGGGTCAGAAACGGATTAAGCTGGAAAGCGGCATTGTATTATTTCTTGGAATTCGGTATGATGGTACTAAAGTTATCAAGAAAGAGGCGAGGCCAGTGCTTCAGAAGATACAGCTGGAAAATTTTTGTCAGCATGAAAATTTGCAATGGACATCATTGCAGAATATAAATTTAATTATTGGTGAAAATAGTAGTGGCAAGACGATTTTATTGAAAGCACTTTACGCTGCTTTACGCACTTTGGAGCAGTATGGTAAAGGGAATGATAAACGTGAATTGGCAGATATTTTAGCCGAAAAATTGTACTGGACTTTTCAAGTGGAAGCTTTGGGAGACTTGGTTGAGAAAGGAAGAGTGCGTTGAATTTTTCTATGGTTGAGGATTCGGCCGCGTTTTGTTTTACTTTCGGAAAAGATACGAATATGAAAATCGGCAAAATTCAAAATACCTTTGATACACCGCGTCAGAATAAATCTGTTTTTATTCCTGCTAAGGAAGTCTTATCGCTTTTTAACATCATCTTGAAATCGCGAGATCAAGATTCGTTATTTGGATTTGACGATACGTATCTTGATTTGGTTAAGGCACTGCAAATTGCTCCACAGCGGGGGCGGAATTTTGATGCTTTTGCTGATGGACGAAAAAAATTGGAACAGGTCATCAAGGGGAAGATAGAATACGATGATCAAAAGAATGAATGGTACTATAAACGAGGAAATGCGCGCTTTACGATTGGGATGACCTCAGAAGGGGTAAAAAAAATTGCTATTTTCAATCGATTGCTCTCTAATCGTTATTTGGATAACCACGCAGTTATCTTTATTGATGAACTGGAATCGGCGCTTCACCCGAAGGCCATTTCCGATTATTTAGATATGATTTTTGAATTGTCTCAAGCGGGGATTCAGTTCTTTATTGCGACTCATTCATATTTCGTCGTAAAAAAATTGTATCTTTTAGCTAAAATGCATAGCCTGTCCATTCCGGTATTGTCTTTAACAGCCGATGGGAAGCCATCTTATGATGATATGGAAGACGGGATGCCCGATAATTCTATTATTGATGAATCCATTCGATTATACCAGCAAGAAGTGGATTGGTCGTTGGGAGGATAGGTATGCTTACTTTTGAAGAATCTGGCATGAAATTTTCTTTTGAGGAAAATAAATCCTTTTATATAGAGAAAAGCGATTTGTATGAATCATTGAGAGGTAAGGGGATTTCTGTCGTAGAATGTCTTACACTCAAAGAACTAAGGCGAGGCGTATATGTTCTGTTTATCGAGGCTAAAACATCTGCACCGAACCCTAACAGTCACGAAGGGATGGCTTTCAACCAGTTCATTGATGAAATTGCTAAAAAATTTCTTGATTCCCTGTTGATTTGTAGTGCCATTCATAGTGAGGTACAAAGTGTGAGTGGCAGTATTGTATTAGGGAAAGAGCTTCAAAGACATTTATATTCTCAACCTAAAATCCAATTCATCTTAATCATCAAAAATCATCAGAAAGAATGGTGTAATTCAGTACAAGAGGCTTTACAGAAACGATTACATGCTCTATTGAAAATATGGAAAGCAGAAGTTTTAGTTTTGAATGAAGCACAGGCAAGGATATTTCACTTATGTCAATCGTAAAGTATTGATGACTAAGGGGCAAGCTGTCTGAATTTTTATGTTGTTTTTGGTTATGTCCTGGTGAGGAAATTTTTCAGAGATGAAGTGTACCAAAATTGTACCAAGATTTAGTATAAAACACGAATATAGGTCTGCTTTTACGAAATGGATGAACCAGAAATGCGATAATTAAGCCATTTTAGTTTGGCGAAATTCAGTAGAGCATAGAATGGGAATAGTTGCAACAAGCCTTACAAATCGCTTAACCAAGCCATTTGTAAGGCTTTTGCTTTTTCAAAAGTTCCCAAAGTGTACCAAAATACAATAGGTTTCACCTCGGACTCAACGCGGCTTTGCCGCAACGAACTCACTATCATATTACAACCATGTACCATTCGTCATAAATTCCGGCTATGCACAGAATTCGCGCGGGCTCGCCACGTGCGAGCCCCTACGATGCGGCTCCGCCGCAACGAATTCACTATCATATTACAACCATGTGCCACTCGTCATAAATTCTGGCTGTACACGGGATTCACGCGGCCTTTTTGGCCCGTCAGGTGCCGACCAGAGGAAGGCGCAGGGCGGTTGCCAAAACGGACAGCTGTGGCTGGACGCCCTTTGGGCGTCCCCTACGGTATCGCAGCCAGGCGATAAATGGAAACTCTGTTTACTGGCTACAAAAATACACGGCCAATGGCCTTGTGCGTAGGGGCCGTCCCGGTTAGGGCGGCCCGCTGTGATATTTAACAACATCTGGTTCTGACATTATGGAGAGCCTTTACGGACTACGGACCATTGCTTTTCGAGGGGCTCCCTGATTGTATAAAGAGTTTGGATTTGATACAATAAAGAAAAAGGGAGGTGTAGCCGATGAATGAGGAGATAATGATGAATGAGGAGATAATGCAGGATGTAAAGGAACAGCTGGTGGGCGCATTGGATTACGATCAAGCAGCTAAAGGCGTTTTATCACAGAAAAAGGTGCTGGCTTATATCTTGAAACGGACGGTTCCCGAATTTGAATCGGCCAGCCTCGATGATATTGCCAATATCTACATCGAAGGAACGCCGGAAGTCAGTACGGTTCCGGTTTCTAAGGACAAAACCAACGCGGTCCGCCATGCCTTAGAGCGACAGGATACACCGAAAATCAAAGGGGCACAGAATGAAGATAACAGCATAACGGAAGGCTCCATCGTCTTTGATATCTTGTTTCGGGCGAAGGCACCGGAAACGAATGAGCTTATTACGCTGATTATCAATGTGGAAGCACAAAAACGATTGAACCCGAAAAAGAAAACGGGAGATACCTATCCTTTATTAAAAAGAGCTGTCTATTATGCCAGCCGTTTGATTTCTTCGCAAAAAGGAACCGAATTTACCAATAGCGACTACGATAAAATAAAGAAGGTCTATACCATTTGGATTTGCATGGAAGCCCCGCAGAAAAAGCGCTATCAACCGCTATCAGCTGAAAGAACAGCATTTGCTGCACCGCTATAAAGAACCGTGTCAGAATTATGACTCATGGGCATCATCTTTGTCTATCTGGGAAACAGCAAAGTCAAAGACCAGCTGATAAATCTGCTTGATTTGATGTTCAAATCGTCAAAGAATGCCAACGAAAAGATTACGGCCCTGCATAATGATTTTGGGATTGATTTGACACAAGAAGGAGAGGGGGATTTGAAGCTCATGTGCAACTTAGGAGAAGGATTGTATGAAGATGGTCTGATGAAGGGAAAATTGGAATCAGCTTTGGAAATGCTCAAGGATGGTGTGGATTTAGACAAAGTCGCAAAGTATACCAAATTATCACTTTCCATCATCAAGGAACTTGCTAAACAAAATAAATTGATTTAGGAGCAATTACCCAAATACCGTCATGGTGCTTGCCTTGACTCTTTTCTGGTGCCGGCTTTACAATGGCAGTAGGTCAGTGTGCTACAAGGAGGCATGACATATGGATTATCGTAAATTTGGTGAAACTTATTATGTCCGGATGGACAAGGGGGATGAAATCATCAGCACGATTTTGGGGATTTGTCAGAAAGAACAGATTGAATCGGCTATTTTTTCAGGTATTGGCGGCTGCCGTTCGGCCGAAATCCAGACGTTCATTCCGGAAACGGGGAGTTTTGAGGTCCAAGAGCTGAAAGGAATGCTGGAACTAGTCTCGCTGACTGGGAATGTCGTTACTGATGATGCGGGCGCCTATTTCCATCATACCCACGCGGCTTTTTCTTATAAAAAAGATGGCGAACATCATATTGCGGCAGGGCATATCAAGTCGATTGAAGTTCTGTACACGGCTGAAATCGAACTACGGCCCGTCCTTGGCGGACGAATTCGGCGGAAATATGATCCGGAAACGGGAACCGGATTTTGGGATTTCAATTGAAAAATTTTGCAGTTATGATGTCTGTCGGCGCTTGATTTTCTCCATGGGAGGTATCATCCTTCATGAATGTGTGGATTGAGCTTTGACGTGAAGAACGTATCGGATATCCACAGAATTTATGGCGGTACGCCCATCGCTGCTGTCCGTCCTGCATCTCTCTAGGGCGATACCTGACGAGTCAAAAGGCTTTAGGCGCGTCCATTACCAAATCGCCCCTAGGCGCTTTTAAAACGAACAAAGCAGAGGCTGTCGCACGAAGTATTTTAGCTTTGAGCGGCAGCTTTTTTTAACGAAAGAAAAAATGAAAAAATATTAGCACTTTCTTAATGAGAGTGCTAAATGGGTATATAGTATAGATGTAGTCAGGAAGGGGCTACAGAGAGAAGTCAAATGAGCAAAAAGCTCAAAGGATAAAGAAAGTTAAAAGTGATCGTTCATAGCAACAGTGAAGGAATTGTTGGAAGAGGGTAATGATTATGTTAAAAGGTTTATTTCCAGTTGTAACGAGTAATGATTTGGTATTCCCGGATGATTTCTTTGATAACTTCTTCAACGATTTTGAAAGTCCTGTGAAAGGCAGCTACAGCGTACCGCGTGTCGATATCGAAGACACGGATAAAGCTTATGTCCTCACGGCAGACCTGCCGGGCATGAAGAAAGAAGACATCAGCGTTACTTATAAAGATAATGTCCTGACGCTCCTGGCAAAACACGAAACGAAGACGGAAGACAGCAGACAGGCGAAAGACAGCAAAGACGCTAAAGATGCAAAAAGCGGAGAAGCGAAAGCGGCTGTACCGCAGAAGCATTATATCCGTCAGGAACGTATGAACTGCACGTATTGCCGTCAGTTCACGGTCCGCAACATCCAGAAAGATGGTATCGAAGCCGCATATAAAGACGGCATTTTGACCGTAACCCTGCCGAAAGTCGATCCGCAGAAAGAAATCGAATCCCATCGCATTACGGTTAGATGATTGGCAGTTAATTGCTGGCCGTTAGTAAAATGATGATTCTGAAAAAGTGCTTCTCCGAAAGGGGAAGGTGCCGCAAAGCGGCGGAAAGTTGTTTTTTCGGAGTATGTAAGTAAAAAGAAGGCATGACTTATGATGAAAAGCTTATTCCCGATTATTGATAACAACGAATTCAGTGTTCCTGATGTTTTTGATAATTTCTTCAATGATTTTATGTGGCCGCAGCAACAGTTCTCAATGCCGAAGGTCGATATTGAAGACCGGGGCAGCGAATATGTCATGACAGCCAATCTGCCAGGTGTCCACAAAGAAGACATTCACCTGAGCTACGACAATAACGTACTCACCTTGTCGACGACGTAGCAGGCAGAAAACAATACCCAGGATGACCAGAAGAACTACATCTGCCGCGAACGCAGCAGTTCGTCCTTCTGCCGTCAGTTCCCTGTGACGGGTATCCAGGAAGATAATATCCATGCTTCCTTCGATAATGGTGTCCTGACCATTGTCCTTCCTAAGGATGCCCAGCAGGTACAACCTGACCATATCATAAACATTCAATAATACTCTCTCAACAAAAGGGGCTGTACCCGGGAGCCATCCTGGGTGCGGCCCTTTTGGCATACATAGGTAGCCGGTAAATGTTTTTATAAAAAACGAACAGCTGACATATGGTAAAGCTGTCAAATCTCAGCCGGGGACTTGTAGCGCCTGGCTCAAATACCTCGATGTCGGAGACGGTGCTTATCTTGGCGGTTCGACGAATAATTCGTGTGGCAATCCTGCTAGTTGTCATTTGCCCGATGGCAGCATATAATAAAAGATATTGATAAGGAAAGGTGATTATCTTTCGGGCGATGCCGTGACGGCCCGAAAGATCGGCCAGCGCCACGGCAAACCCGTCATCTACACCGTCGCCAGCGGTAAAATGTAAAAGAAGGCTTCACTTTCTACCGTTCCGTCAACGGCGTCTGGCTGACAAAAAAAGTGCCGCCCCGCTTCTTGACGTGGTATGCAGCACCTATTAGTGATTAAGACGCTTGACCTGTCTCAACTGGGCAGCCTGACAGGTCCTCTCATCTCCGGCGTGGTGATACTGGCGATTCTCTATCTCATCAGCTTCATTTTGGTAAAAGTCTGCCGCATCCCTCACGGGCGCCGAGGCAGCTTCATCAACGGCATCGTCAATACGAACAGCCTTTTCATCGGCATGCCTTTAAATGCGGCGTTGTTCGGCGACCAGTCCATTACGTATTTCCTCGTCTTCTATGTACTGAGCTTGCTTTCTATTTGGACTGTCGGCGCCACGTTGGTACTCAACGACCCGAGTAAGCCTGACGCTGCGGCCGGCGGGGCCCGCTTCCAGCCAAAACGCCTGCTTCAGGCGCCGCTGGTTGGCTGTGTCGCCGCCTTTCTCGTCCTCCTTTTTGGCATCTCCATCCCCAAGCCCCTCTTTTCAACGCTCAGTTATCTTGGCAATATGGTCACTGGCCTGTCGCTCATCTATATTGGTATCAGCCTTTCGGTGGCCGGCCTTGCCAGCATCCGCTTCGATAAGGATACGGTCGTAGCCATGCTCGGCAAATTCGCTCTCAGCCCGGCTTTGACAGCGGCTATCTTCGCCCTTGCTGCCAGCTTTGGCGGTGTCCTGCCGGCCATCGCCAGCCAGACCTTCATCGTCCAGAACGTCGTGCCGACCATCGCCGTCCTGCCCATCTTGGCTACTCAGGGCAAAGGCGACGTCACTTACGCCGCCAACCTGGTTACTATCGGCACGCTGCTCTTCGTCGTCGTAGTCCCGGCAGTCATGCTATTTATTTCATAAAGAACGGCAAGCATAGCTGCAGACAGTTTTGTCGGGTTTGAAAGACCCGGTCATTGATAAGCTGCGGCCCGTCCTTGGCGGAAGAATTCGGCGGAAATATGATCCGGAAACGGGAACCGGATTTTGGGATTTCGGGCCAGAAACAGATTAACGGGATCGTGTATGATGGTTTCATCATGCACGGTCTTTTTTCTGTGCAGATTCCCTGCAAAATTGTCCCAAGTCTATATACAAAAAGAGAGCATTTTATGAACCCCTCAAGCGAGGATTTCCATGAAATGCTCTTTTTTTGTAAAATTTTTTGTAATATTTTATTAATATATGGTATTAAATAAATATTAATAATTTACAATAAAAAGAATAAAAATGTAATAACAAATCAATGCATATACAGCTGTAAAATACCTTTAATAAGCCTTTTATTAACAAAAAATAAGTGCTATAATGATATCACAAAAAGACCATATAAAATACATAAAAATGCAACATAGTGAAAGGCGGTGCATCGAAAAAATCTTACATGGCATATAAGGTGAAGTCATTATAAGTAAAGGATGCGCAAAATTATGAACAAAATATTTAAGGTCATTTACAGCAAAACCAGACATTGCTACGTTGTCATCTCGGAACTAGCAAAAAGTCATTGCAAAACCACACAAAGTCATACAGTCAGAAGCAAAACAGCCTTGACGGCAGCTGTATTGCTGGCATTGGGAGCTTTCTCGTTTGTAGGGATGCCAGTGGTGCAGGCGGCCGACGGCACTGAAAGCTTACGAAATAACGATTTTGTAGGAGCTAATGATCAATATTGGTATTATGATGAAAAGAAGGGTGAATGGACAACATATCAATATAAATTGACTAGTGCCTTTAATAACCGTGCACGAGGCAAATTACCTAACTATCAGGGCGGTGGTGCAAAGTTCCCTGGTGCCGTCACTGCAGGTTTATACGCACAAGCAGGACAGCAGACGGTTACCATTGGTGATCGTAATGCTGGTCAATCAAAAGGCAGTGTATTCATAGGCGAACATAGCGGATATAATAATGGGAATAATGATCCTGCTGGGATGAAAAACAACTATGTGACATCTGTTGGGTTCCAATCTGATGCTACCGGTTGGGGTTCTATTGCCATCGGCTCTAATGCAACCGCTGAAAATTCAAAGATGGAGAGCCAAGTTGTAGAAGAAGTAGGGAATGCTAATACTTCTGGTACAGTAAGTGATGATACTTATGGAATAAAAGAAAACCCGACAATCCAGGGAGCTTCTGTAGCTTTAGGCTATAACGCTCATTCAAAAGACGGTAATATCGCCATCGGTGCATATTCGGATGCAACGACAGACCTCAGTGATGATACGAGTGATAAAGCAAAGTCGTATTTAACAAAAAATAATGCAACTTCCTATGTATCCGTAGGTAGTAAGGATGTCCAGCGTCGCATCTCCAATGTAGCCGATGGTGCTGCTGATTCTGATGCAGCTACTATTGCACAGTTGAAAGAAGCTGTTAAAGCAACAGATGCCAGCAAAAAGGCAAACATTGACGCATCTAATATTGGTAAAAATTTAAAGTTTAAAGCAGACGGTAAGACAGCTGCTGATTCATCTGATATAACCACTAATGAAAACGACTGGGGCACGGCTATCGGCACAGGCAAGGTGGAAGACAAAAATGGCCAGCTTGTCACGGGCGGCACGGTGTATAATGCCCTCCAACAGCAGGCCGATAATTTGAAAGTCAACGCTGGCTGGGGCATCAACGTTGCTGATGAAAACGACCCGACGAACACCGGAAAGAAAACTAAAAATGTCATCAGCCTGAAACACAATCTTGGCACGGGGTACAACGATGACGAGGCTAACGGCATGATCATCGGCGGTCTGGTTGAAGACAGAGATCCTGCAAAACAGTACGGTGCTGCTGATGCAAATTCCGTTATCGTCGGTGCTGGTAAGGCCTTGGCATCCGGCAAGAGCAGTGTCGTTGTCGGTGGATTGGACAATGTTGCTTCTGGCGCTACGTCTGTAGTCGTCGGCGGTGATAACAATAATGCAGCAGGAAATCAGTCTGCTGTATTCGGTGGACGTGATAACAAGGCCGCAGGCATAGCGTCAACGGCCAGCGGTGGTATCATGAATGCAGCTGTTGGTCAGCAGGCAACTGCCATTGGCGGTTCCAATAATTACGTATTGGGAGCAAACGCTACTGCTGTTGGCGGCTTGGGACGAGGCTATGCGAATGGTGAAGTCGTCTACGACAGTGCGGTACGAGGTAGTTCTTCTGTAGGCATTGCTGGCGGTTCTACCGGCGAAAAAGCAATCGGTGCTCTGGCAGCTGGCCATCAGGCAGTCGTCACCACGGAAAATGGCACGGCCATCGGCTATCAGGCGACGACGGATGAAGCGAATACCATTGCTTTCGGCCATGATGCAGACGATGTCTCCGGCTATACCATCGAATGGAACAAACTGCCCGAAAATCAGGTCAATGCTGATGGAACGACTAATGATTATACCAAAGCTCCGAAATCTATAACTCCTACGACGTATAAAGACGCTTACTACAACCGCCTCGTCAAAGTCGCCGATGGCCAGGATGACCACGACGTTGTCGTCATGGAACAGCTGAAGCAGTATGCTAATAAAGATGCATTAAATATCGGCAGCAACATCAAGGTCTACAAGACAGATGGAAAGGGCAACGTGCAGGTCGAGGATAAAGACGCCACGACAAACGCTCAGAATGCAAATAAAAACGCCTGGGGCAAGGCTCTTGGTGCAGAAAAGTTCTCTAAAGGCACGACCACTACTGCCACAAATGCTTCTACTTCCGACCAGCTGGTAACGGGCAAGACGCTGTACAACTATGATGCGCCGGTTGCAGAAACTGGCAAGAAATTGAATTATGTGTCGGCAAACAATACGACTGGCCAGAACCTGAGTGCTCTCGATGCACAGGTCAAAGCCAATGCAGATGAGCTAAACAAGCCAAACCGCAACATCAAGTATTATTCGGTTAAAACCTTGCCGCTGACGGTTGACGGTTATACAAACGAAAATAATGACGGTGCCAAGGGGATGGGCAGCCTGGCTGCAGGCTTTGTTACGCATGCAGACGGCATTGCTTCAACAGTAGCCGGTTCCTACTCCGGTGTCATCAATTCGGGGAATGTACAGGGTCGTGACCTCCGCGGTGCAGCAGCTCTGTCCTATGGTACGTTCAACGTCAACCAGAATACGGATACCGCGAAAGAACACAGCGGTGTAGCCAACAGTATTGTCGGCCAGGCCAACATGACGACGGACTCGAATGCTGCGATTATCTATGGTGCAGGCAACATGGTTACCAATCCTATCGGAAGATTGACGATACGAATGCGTTTGAAATTATGCAGGCTGCTTTGAGCAAGAATGTTAAAAAGCTAGGTGAGGCCTTACAGAAAGCTGTTCCGAAAAGTGGTGCCCAGGTCATGGTAATGGGCGGCGGCAACGTTGTTGATAAAGCTTACATGACACAGGTTACCGGTGTCGGCAACACAGTCACAGGCGCAGACAGCACCTATTCAAAAGGTACATCGACGCAGTACAACTTCGTCGATGGCTTCCAGAACGAACTGGCTAACGGCAAACATGACTATATCATCGGTTCGAACAACAAGGTCAGCGGAGAAAGCATAGACAAGAATCAGTCCAATATCGTCTTCGGCGACAACCATAAACTGACGAATCAGAAGAACAACGTCATTATCGGTTCGTCCGATACTGCCGACGATGAAATGACAGCCTCCGACGTCGTAGCCATCGGCCACAACGCAAAAGTCAGCGCCGAGGGCGGCGTAGCCATCGGCAGCGGGTCTGAAGCAACGGTAGAAGGTAACAAAGTTGCCGGATATGATCCCGCTACGGGTACAAATTCCACGAATACGACTTCTGCCACCTGGCAGGCCACCAATGGAGCCGTATCCGTTGGCAAGGCAGATGGCACTGTAACCCGTCAAATCAACGGCGTGGCTGCCGGTACGGACGAAACCGATGCGGTAAACGTGGCACAGTTGAAAACTGCACAAACCGGCTTGATCAACAAAGGCTTGACCTTTGCAGCTAATACGGGCGAATATACGGCCAAGTTAGGTTCCAAGGTGACCATCCAGGGTTCGGCCAAGAAGGCAGACCATACATACACTTCGGATAACCTGACCACAGAAGTGGATGATCAAGGCAACATCAAGATCCTCATGGATGAAAATATGTCGGCAGACAAGATCATTGTCGGCAAGGATGGCAAGCAGGGCCATATCGAGCTGACCGGCGCCGATGGGACCAACGGCAAGGATGGCACCAGTGCGGTCGATATCACCGTCAAGAAAGGTTATGATGATACCGCCAAGGGCATCAATGGCACTAACGGCGTCGATGGCAAGGACGGCATCAGCCGTATCGTCTACGAAGATGGTACTGGTGAACACCAGATTGCCACCATGGAAGACGGCCTGAAGTTCAAAGGTGATGACGAAACTGTCATTTCCAAGAAACTGAATAATACCCTGGAAATCATCGGTGGTGCGAAAGATAATCTGACAAAAGGCAACATCGGTGTCGTCAGTGAAAATGGCAAACTGAATGTCCGGCTGGCCAAAGATCTGACCGGACTGAACAGCACTACCTATACAACCACGACTGGCGAAGGAGAATCGGCAACGACTTCTACGACAGTAGTGAATGGTAATGGTCTGACGATTACGGACGGCCCAAGTATTACCAACAAAGGCATTGATGGTGGCAACAAAGTCATTACTAATGTAGGCAGTGGCATTGAAACAGATGCAAATGGCAAATATACCGTTACAGACCAGAACAAAGGCAATGCTGCCAACATCGGCGATGTTCAGAACATGGTCAATGAGGCTGTTAATAGTGCAGCTGATACTACCAACAAGGCATTGGCAGGTAAGGCCAATATCGATGCATCCAATATCGGAGCTAACCTGAAAAATGCAGACGGCTCTGTTGCTTCGGCAGAAGACCAGAAAACTAATGCTGAAAAGTGGGGCAGTGCTATCGGTACCGGTGAAATCAAAGCTGATGATGGTCGGATGGTAACAGGCAAGACTGTCTATGATGAAGTCCGTCCGAAGGTAGATGGTAGCTATGTGAAGAAAGACAAGACCACCGGCGAAAATCTGTCGGCTCTTGATAGCAAGATTGGCTCTCTGGACAAGGATGGCAACTACATCAAGAAGGATGACAGCATCTCGAACAACCTCAGCGCCCTTGATACGCATGTGAAAGCAAATGAGAATGCCATCAAGCAGAATAGTGAGTCCATCCAGAATATCACCAATAACGTGAAGAACCTCAGTGACAATGCAGTTCAGTATGACAAAGATTCCAATAAGACAACAGTCACGCTGGCAGGTAAAGGTGGTACGACCATCACCAACGTCAAGGATGGTGCTCTGAGCGATAGCAGTACGGATGCCGTCAATGGCAAGCAGCTCTATAAGGAAGTCCATGTCGATAGCGATGGTTCCTATATCAAGAGTAACAATACGGTCGGTCAGAACCTGTCTGCTCTGGATTCGGGACTCAAGACGACAAGTGACTTGATTCACACGAATGACAAGGGTGACACCATCCAGATTGGTGCGGACAGCAAGACCACGAAGATCGATATCAGCGGCAAGGACGCAAAGGGCAACAAGACGGGCCGCGTAATCACGGGTGTTGTCAGCGATGCTAACGATCCGAACAGTGCGGCTAACGTCGGCTACGTCAACGGTCTGACTGCCGCCAACACGCAGCAGATTTACCGCGACATGAACAACGCGTACAGCCGTTTGGATACGAATATCAACAGAGCGGCAGCCGGCAGCAATGCTTTGGCAGCGCTCCATCCGCTTGATTTCGACCCGGCTGATAAAGCAAGCTTCGCTGTCGGTTATGGTCATTACCGTAACGCCAATGCAGCGGCTGTCGGCGCTTCTACCAGCCGAATGCCAATACCATGGTCAACATGGGCATTTCTCTTGGCAACGGCGACCCGGGCTTCAATGCCGGTGTCTCCTTCAAGATTGGCAAGGGCTCAACATACAACGGCGTCAGCAAGGCTGAAATGGCACAGACCATCCACGACCAGGCTATGGAAATCTCGGCTATCAAAGCTGACGATGCTGCTAAGGATAAACGAATCGATGCCTTGGAAAAAGAAAACCAGGAAATGAAGAAACAGATTCAGGAAATCCTGGCTCGCCTGAATGGATAAAAGGGGGGAATCATGGCACAGACAACGATTTGCATACGCATCGACGATAAGCTGAAAAAAGACTTTGAAAAGTTTTGCGATTCCGTAGGCATGAGCATGTCCACAGGGATCAACATCTTCATCAAAAAATCTGTCGGGGAACAACGTATCCCCTTCGAAATCACAGCTAAAAGCGATACGGAAAAAAATAGAGGAAGTATAGTTCCCGAGAATGATTTAAAGGGCCCGTGCATGATGGTGTTTCATCATGCACGGGCCCTTTTTTCTTTTGTGATATTCGGACTCAGATGTGGCTACGCTGCGACAGACTCATAATTATATTATGACCGTTTGCTATCTGTCATAAATTCCGGCTATGCACAGGATTCACGGCGGGACGCCCTTTGGGACGTCCCCTACGATATCGCATGCAGGCGATGAAAAAGTGCGCTGAAGATATGACAGCGAAATTAATCATTTCTGTTCATTGTCAAGATTTTTGAAGCGGACAAAATCGAGGACGGCTTTTTTGTTCGTATCGTCCAGCGTGCGATAAAGCGATAGCAACTGAGTTTCGTCGGAGGAAAGGGTGCTGGTCAGGGAATCGGTATCTGGTTCCATGCGCACATCGTACCCCATGAGCCACGATTCGGAGACATGTAGGCACGGGCGATGAGCATGACGTTAGTTTGTTTTGCTTTCCAACGTCCATTTATGTGTCAACTACTCCCGACCAAAGTCGGGAGCTTGTAAGTCGGAACTGCATAGGTACTAACGACATCTAAAAGATGTCTTCCTAAATCCGCCTACATCATCGGGTGGCTGACAACACCCGCTTTGCTAAGGAGTTTACTCCAAAGCAGTTGTTATTCTTTCGTAACGAGGATTGTTATCTCCGGAAATCCACATAGTTCCGAGGAGCTGAATATTCATAGCTCCGATACGGTCATCGTTAGATCTGTAACCACACTGGCAACTATACAGATGTCTGTGGTGGTCACGATTTTCTTTATGGATAGTACCACATTTGGGGCAACGTTGGGAAGTATATCTAGCCGATACCTTCAGGACTTCGGAGCGATTCTCATGGGCTTTGTAAGTCAAAAATTGTTCCAACTGATAGAATGCCCAGCTACGCAAATCATTGTTTTGTTTTGCCGTTCTGGAAAGATTGGATTCTTCAAAGCTAACGCTGGTTAAATCTTCAAGCACAAACAGTGTATCTTTGCCGTATTTCTCAATGAGTGTCTTAGAAATCTGATGGTTAACATCGGACATCCAACGGTTCTCTCGTCCAGAAATGGCTTTGAGTTTACGCTTTGCTGATTTTGTACCTTTAGATTGAAGTTGCTTACGAACTTCTTGAAACTTGTGTCGTTGGGTCGCAACCTTCCTGCCAGAAACAAATTCTGTTTTTCCCTGCTCGTCATAGCTGACGGTAAGGAAACGGAGTCCCCTGTCAATGCCGACAACGTGACGAACGGTTTCCTTTTGGAAGTCCTCAACAATTTTGGTCACAGGGATATGGAGATACCATAAGCCTTTCAGTTCGACCAGTTTCGCTGTACCAAGGTCATGAGAGCCATCAAGATATTCCGCAAAATGCTTGCCCTCAAAGGTGCATTTGGTTCTTTTCCCGAGCGTATTGATGGACAGAACCTGTCCGCTACCAACGAAGCTATAATCACGATTGCGAACCAAGTCCACTTGTGGGCGGCTAAAGAACACAGGCTTCCAAAGCCATTCCAATGTCTTGGCGATGCGTTGCCAGTTGCCATTCTCATCTTTATATCTGTAAGGATTTTGGAAGAGCTGTTGTTTTACCGTCTTATATCTGGCAATCGTCGTCTTGATAGAAGACTGGGCCAGCTGCGATTTCAGACCGAACTGGCTGCGCAGGTCACTGTACAGCTCGCTGTTGAGACTTTGGTAGGTCATGTTAAATCGGTGGTCGAAGATGTACTGCGACACGAAGTTACAAGCCTGACGGTATTGTTCCGTCATCTGACGGAACAGCGTCTCTTATTCGGGAGTAACGTGTATACGAAGTTTTATTGTTTTAGTTAGGTTAGACACTATTTCTCACCTTCCTTTCTAAATACATATTACTTCATCAAAATTATTATAGAACTATTTTGCTGAAAATCTATTGTTTTTATTGAAAGGAGGGAAGCCGCATCATAGTGATGAATGCCTCCTATCGTTAGCATAGTGATTTTGTTTTTTTATACTACTTTTTATTATACCATATCCTTAAGACGGGCGCGCCACGTGCATGCCCCTGCGATTCTTCGCAGGATGGTTGCCAAAAATGATAGGAGTCACTGCTTTTTTTGTCCTTCGATGCAGATCCAACGGTGGTCTTTTTCGATGTGGACCTGGACGGAGGGGAAGCCGGCATCGCGGAAAATGGTTTCAAAGGTTTCCGGTGTCGGGTTATAGAGGTGGTAGCGTTTGATATTTTCCCGGACTTCAGCACTGAGGCCGTCGTGGCCGTAGATTTCAGCGATGAGAAGGAACGTGCCGCCTGGTTTGAGGACGCGGCGTACTTCTTTCAGGTTTTCTTGTGGATTAGGCCAGAAATAGAAGCTTTCGACGGTCGTAATTTTATCGAAGGTGTTGTCCGCAAAGGGCAAGGCTTCGACGGAGCCTTCATAGATTTCCATTTTTCCGGCGGCAATGGCAGCGGCATTAGTCTGGCGCGAAGTCTGGACGGACGTGGCAGAATAGTCGATGCCCGTCAGATGGCCCGTCGTCACGTGGCGCTCATGCGATGGAGATTGGCACCGCCGCCGCAGCCGATGTCGAGGACGGCTTCATCGCCGCGCCAGGTGAAGTGCGAGAGGCCCCAGGCTGTGAGGGGCGCATGGCTTTCGTTCATGCGGGCCAGCATCTGTTCGCCCGCTTCGCCTGTCGGTTTGGCTGGATTGCCAGCTGTCGTAATGGCTTTTTGTTTTTCTTCTTTTGTCATAGTAGAAGCACCTGCTTTCTTGATTTGATAACTTTTCTCTATTGTACAACTTTTTTTGATTTTTTCAAATCCATATATTGATATATCGATAAAAATAGATATAATAAAAGCATGAACGAAATAGATATATTCAAAGCACTCGCGAGTCAACTACTCCCGACTAAAGTCGGGAGTAGTTGACTGCGGAACTGGATATCCCCACCGCCTGCAGGCCATTTAAGAGGAGTGGGAATTTGAGGTTATGACCATAAGGAATTAGATGACACTGAAAAATTAAATAAAAAAGTATAAGTTCACTTTACTTTTCGTAGTATTTACAACAGACAACAGGACGATTTCCTGATAATATAGATATAATAAGAATAAGGAGGGATTTTTATGAGTTTCAAAAAACGTATCGTCGGTGTCATCGGTCTGGGCCATGTCGGTGCCCATGTGGCCTTCAACCTGGGGGTCTTAGGCATTGCCGACGAAGTCAAGCTCTGTGATGTCAACCATGATAAACTGGTCAGCGAACGGCAGGACTTCATGGACGCCGTTATGTTTATGCCTCATCGTGTCAACTATACCATTGCCAGCTATGAAGAACTGGCGGACTGCGACGTCATCGTCAATGCCATCGGCGATATCAAGCTCTGCGCTTCGGGCAACCGTGACGATGAAATGCATTTCACGGTACCTCAGGTAGCCGACTACATCCCGAAAGTTATGGCCGGCGGCTTCAAGGGCATCATCATCAACATCACCAATCCCTGCGACGTCATTACAGACCTCATCGCCAAGAAGAGCGGCCTGCCCAAGGGGCACGTTTTCGGTACGGGCACAGGTCTCGACAGCTCGCGTCTGGTCAGCGCTATTTCCCAGCAGACCGGCCTGGACCACCATTCCTTCTCGGCCTACATGATGGGCGAACACGGCAATTCCCAGATCGTCCCCTGGTCGCTGATCCACTTTGGCGGCAAGCCCCTGGCTGAATTGGAAGAAAATCCGAACTACGTCTTCGATAAAGACAAGGTCCAGGAACAGACCATCAAAGCCGGCTGGGTCACGTACTCCGGCAAGGGCTGCACGGAATACGGCATCAGCATGACCGGTGCCACCATGGTCCGCGCCGTCCTGCGTGATGAACGGAAAATCATGCCGCCAGCGCTCCTTTGGACGGTGAATACAGCGAAAAGGGCATCTTCTGCGGTGTCCCGTCGGTCATCGGCGCCAACGGCATCGAAGAAGTCATCGAATACAACTTGCCTGACGACGAACTGAAAAATTTAAAGCCTGCTGCGCGACGATTCGTCAGAACATCGCCAACGCAGAGGCTTTTTGGAAGAAATAGATTGAATTGAAATTACAATGCCTGCGGCAGAGTGAAGAACCAGATTTGGCTTTCTTGCTCAGCCGGGGCATTTTTTTTCAGTCTGAATTTGACCTTGTGGACACTCTTGTCTTCTTGAACAACATCAAGACCTGGGGCGTCGGCGGCAGCTATGTCGTAGCCAAGAATACCTTATTCAACGTCTACCAGAGCTTTGGCTCTAAATGGAAGACGAATAAGACCAATGCCGATGATCCGGCAGCTTTTTTTTAGGGGTTAGCAGTCAGGGGCTAGGGGTTAGTGGTTGTTAATTCATACTAACATTGAAATGTGGCTGTCGAGTCCTGTCAGGCCTAAAGAAAAACCACCGGCGCGGGAGATGTCCGGGGGTTTTCCTTCGAACGACGCAGTTGTTATTTTGCCGTGAGCGGTATATGATAGAATTATTGTATTTCAACATTAACAGAAAGGAGTGCATTATGGCGACACGTGAACAGGAATGGGAAGAGCTGCTGGGGATTAAGACTTCTGGGCGCGATGACAGTCATTCGGATGGGGAACACCATCCCTACGAACCGACGGATTACTGCGTCCTTGAACGGTTGGCCAACAGCGGCCTGATCCGCAAAAAGGATATCCTCATCGATTACGGCAGCGGCAAGGGGAGGGTGAGTATTTTCCTGGCTTACCAGACGGGCTGCCATTCTCTCGGCATCGAATACGACGAACGGCTCTGTCAGAAAGCAATGCTCAACGCCAAGAGCCCGGCGGCACGGCAGCGCGTCTCCTTCGTCCTGGCCGATGCGGCGGCCTATGAGATCCCCGATGAAGCAGACTGCTGCTTTTTCTTCAATCCTTTCGCCCTGCACACGCTGAAGCAGGTCCTCGGGAAAATCTTCGACTCTCTCGAACGCAAACCGCGGCCGCTGCGCCTCTTTTTCTACTATCCCTATGAAGATACGGAGCACTTCCTCAACCAGCACCTGCGCCTCATCGCCGAAGAGCCCATCGACTGCCGCGATCTCTTTGACGGTGACGACGAAAAAGAAAAGATATTAGTTTATCAGGTACGGAGTTTTTTATAAAAGAAAAGGTGATCATCATGGATTTAACGCGTATCAGCCGCTACCTCAGCCTCATCCTGCGCCATAAGCCTGGGTGGCCGGCGTGACTTTGGACCGGCACGGCTGGGCCGATGTGGAAGAACTGCTGGCCGGCGTCAGCAGGAAGTATCCTATCAATAAAGAAATCTTGGAAGAAATCGTGCGCACAGACAACAAGCAGCGCTATTCCTTCAATGACGAGAAGACGAAGATTCGGCCAATCAGGCCATTCCATTCCCGTCGACGTCGAGCTGCCCGTGGTCACGCCGCCGCCCATCCTCTATCACGGTATGGGCGAGAAATACACGGCCTCTATCGAGCGCCAGGGCCTGCTGCCCAAGAGCCGCCTCTACGTCCACCTTTCGGGCGATGCCGTGACGGCCCGAAAGGTCGGCCAGCGCCACGGCAAACCCGTCATCTACACCGTCGCCAGCGGTAAAATGGTAAAAGAAGGCTTCACTTTCTACCGTTCCGTCAACGGCGTCTGGCTGACAAAAAAAGTGCCGCCCCGCTTCTTAACGAGGTATGCGGCACCTGATTCTGACCACGAGGGGAGATAAGAAATGCTGTTACTGGAAATCATTGAAGACATCCTGCCTATTATATTGCTGATGGTCCTGGGCTATTTTCTGCGTGAGAAAAAATTCATCGATGACGGTTTAAACAAGAACCTCGCCTTTTTAGTCATGAACATCGCCCTGCCGTCGTCCATCTTCGTTTCGGTAATCAAGACCCTCGACCTTTCCCAACTGGGCAACCTGACCGGGCCTCTCATTTCCGGGGCGGTGATACTGGCCGTTCTCTATCTCATCAGCTTCGTTCTGGTAAAAGTCTGCCGTGTCCCGCACGGCCGCCGGGGCAGCTTCATCAACGGCATCGTCAATACGAACAGCCTTTTCATCGGCATGCCTTTAAATGCGGCGTTGTTCGGCGACCAGTCCATTACGTATTTCCTCGTCTTCTATGTACTGAGCCTGCTTTCTATTTGGACTGTCGGCGCCACGTTGGTACTCAACGACCCGAGTAAGCCTGACGCTGCGGCCGGCGGGGCCCGCTTCCAGCCAAAATGCCTGCTTCAGGCGCCACTGGTTGGCTGTGTCGCCGCCTTTCTCGTCCTCTTCTTCGGCATTTCGATTCCTAAGCCCCTCTTTGCGACGCTGAACTATCTCGGCAATATGGTGACCGGCCTGTCACTCATTTATATCGGCATCAGCCTCTCCGTCGCCGGCCTTGCAGCATCCGCTTCGATAAGGATACGGTCGTGGTCATGCTCGTCAAATTCGTCCTCAGCCCGGCCCTGACCGCTGCCGTCTTCGGAATCGCCGCCGGCCTTGGCGGCGTCCTGCCGGCCATTGCTAGCCAGACCTTTATCGTCCAGAGCGCCGTGCCGACCATCGCTGTCCTGCCGATTCTGGCGACCCAGGGCAAGGGCGACGTCACCTATGCGGCCAACTTAGTCACCATCGGCACGCTGCTCTTCGTCATCGTCGTCCCGGCAGTCATGCTGCTTATCTCTTAAGGACTTCTGGAAGGAGAAAACTGCCATGAATTTTCTTCCCTTAGGACTGTTTGCGGCCGGGCTGTTGTTCTGCCTGGTCTTTACGGCCTTTGGCTGTACGATTGTCGTGTCCCTCGCTTCCGTCGCCATTGCCTGCAACCAGACCTTGTCGTCCATCATGGTGCAGGAGCTCTGCCAGTCGCTTTATGACGACAAAGAGGAAATGGCCTTGGCCCTGGAAGACACGACCATCGTACTCGCGGCCTCGTGCCCTGGAGTGTTGCTGCTGCCGTACCCCTGGCGGCCCTCGGTGCCTCATCCTGGGGCATTACCGCTGCCGTCTACCTTTACTTGCAGCCACTCTGGAGCTGGCTGCGCACATCTTTTCGCAAACGTGAACAGGGGGCTTAGCAATGATTGACATCAAATCGATTCTTTCACTTCTCGAAGACGACGGGACACCGGAAAAGTGGGCGGCTGTGACGCCTGTGGCAGGCGACCAGACCTGAAATTTTTTGGCTCCGAATGTCACGATGGATGATGAAGAGAAACGAAAAAAGGGGCTTTCAAAGAGTGGCTGACAGCCAAGGACTTCGTTGGGTGGTGGCGACAATGGCATCGAAGAAGTTATCGAATACAACTTGCCTGACGACGAACTGAAAAAATTTAAAGCCTGCTGCGCGACGATTCGTCAGAACATCGCCAACGCAGAGGCTTTTTGGAAGAAATAGATTGAATTGAAATTACAATGCCTGCGGCAGAGTGAAGAACTAGATTTTAAGACCCTCGATAACGATGACAGTGCCAACTGGTGGGCTGCTCAGTTGACATATGGCAAAGCTGTAAAATCTCAGCCGGGTACCTGGAGTGCTTGGGTCGAATACCTCAATGTCGAAGATGGGGCTTATCTCGGTGGTTCGACGAATAGCTGACGCTTTGACAGCGATGCCTTGAACAACATCAAGACCTGGGGCGTCGCGGCAGCTATGTCGTAGCTAAGAATACCTTATTCAACGTTTACCAGAGCTTTGGTTCTAAGTGGAAGACGAATAAGACCCATGCCGATGATCCGGAAGAACAGACGAGAGCGGAATTCGTATTCTCCTTCTAAGTACCTCGTTTGCAGAAAAATCTCAAAAAGAGCTTGTGCGCTATTACGTGCACAAGCTCTTTTTGTTGATGGAGGGCGGGCTCAAATTGGAAAATGTGCGGAACTTGGGAAAGCCGGAATCTCTTTCAAGGGCTTCATCAGGTGTCCGGATTTACCCGGTGCTGCTGGAGTTTTTGGCGGTACATCAGGCTGTCAGCCTGGGTCAGGACGGCGTCGATGTCTTCGATAGGTGTTTCTGCCGTGGTGTATCCTAAGGCGATACTGATGTGACCTGCTTGGAAGTGTTCTTCCAGTTTTTTTAGCAAGGCCTGGGCTTCTTGAGGCTGCTGGATTTCTTCTATCATGAGGAATTCGTCGCCGCCCATGCGAAAAATGAATCCTTCGTGTCCGACGTGGAGGAAAATCTGAGCCGCTGCACAGAGCAGCTGGTCCCCGGCTTCGTGTCCCAAGGTATCGTTGGTTTCCTTGAGTTTGTTCAAATCGCCGAAGATGAAGCGAAGCGCCGCCCTTCCGGCAGAGAGGCCAGACAGTCTTTGAAACCCCGGCGGTTCAGGAGCCCTGTCAGCTGATCCGATTTGCTCAGCCGGTCCAGGCGCTGCATCATGTCCCGATTCCGGAGCAGGATGGTAAAGAAGCGGGTCAGGGCCGTAAGGAGTTCTTCGGCCTGGTGCAATTTTTCCGGTGACGGGTTGATGACGGTGATGAAACCATAAGGCTGGCCGTCCAGCATCAGCGGGCCAGGGCGACGCGCTGGATGCCCGGGATGTGAGGGGCCAGATTCGGATGTTCCTGCCAATAAGCGGACATGTCGGAAATGGTAAAGCTATTTCTTTGGGAGAAGTGGTCGAATATGTGGTGCAGTTCTACCCGGGAAATAGGCTGGAAATCCTCGCCCAAGGGCAGGATGCCGTCAGCTTCCCAGGTGTAAGTAAAAGTTACGTTATCGCCCTTTTCTTCGGCAAGTATGATGCGATCGGCTTCCAGTTGACGGCCGATGCGGCTCATCATCTGACGGATGCCACGGACGGGATCCGTTTCGTACATGCCCAAGCGGATGGCGTCGTTTACGGATGCTTCAAAGAAGAGCATTTGGTTGAAACGAGTATCTTTGGTCAGGTATTCGTCCAGATTCAGACAGGTGCAGAAGTGGCAGTTTTTGCCGTGCCAGGGGATGAGGATGTCCTGGAGGAGAAAATCCATGCCAGCTACGGGATTATGGAAGACCCGTGATATAAAGCGGTCGCGGCTGAGCTGGGTGTGGCAGCAGTCTGGACAGGGGGCTGACAGGCCGGCCAGTATTTCGTAGCATTTCATGCCTTCCAGCGGTGTGTCCAAGGGGATTCCACTGCGCTTGCGCATGGCTGGGTTGCAGTACAGCAGCTCATATGTTTCCGGATCGGAGACGACAGCACCCAAGTCGGAGTGGTCGAAGGCGGCCCGGTCGAAGATGAAGCGGTCACTGGTGTAAAGGGCCTGGCCATACTGGGCTTCTTCCGATTCGTGCATGCGCTTGATCAAGAGTTGCAGGAGACTGTCCAGGCTGCGGGCTTCTGAACCCCGTACAATGGCGTAATGCATGTAAAGGGTGCAAGGGAAGCCGTCCACCTGCTGGATGGCGTGGATAGCGTTGGATATCTGGATATGGGCCTGCTGGAGCTGTGCGATATGAGCCGATTTCTGGAACAACAGGAAACAGCAGCTTCCGATATGGGAAATCGTAAGGGACGGTGGAAGATATTCCTTGAGGATAGCGGTGATTTTCTGGAGCAGGTGCTGGCGAAATTCTGGCCCATAGGTCAGGCCGATAGCGTCGAATTCGGGTACGTCGATGAGAGCGGCCGTGTAATCGTCCCCATACAGGCGATATGTGTCGGCGTAGCGCAGGCCGGCCATGACCATGCCCCGGTAGTTGAGGAAGCCTGTTTCTTCATCGGTAACGGCTGTATGTACCTCGTTTATCAGTGGGTGATGGTTGTCTTCTACATCGTGGAAGCAGAGGACGACGCCCGTCATTTTGTCATTCTGATAGATTGGGAATTTGTCGGCTTGTACTAGATGGAGCTGTTGTTTTACGACGAAATGGAGGAAACAGTCGGATACTACCTGGCCGCTGCACATGGCTTTTTCGTCCGTTTCGTCGTCGGCTTGGCAATCTACGCAGAAGCCCAGCTCCTGGGTTGTTTTGCCGAGTAGTTCTTTTTCCGGGATGCCTAGCCATTCCACAAAGGCCTGGCTGGCTCCGCAGATGCGGTGGGACCGGTCTTTCCAGATGATTTTTTCCCGGCTGTGTTGGAGAAAGGCCTGCCAGAGCGCCTGGGACGTATTGGCTGTGTCCGTGGCAAAGGCTTCGGCTGTGACGCCGTAGCTGCGGAGCATTTCAAAGAGGATGGGACGCAGCTTTTTCTGGTCGTTAATGGGTGGTTTGGTAATGAAAAAGAGAATGTCCCGGCTGGGGGATTTGGGCAGGACCATGCCGATGATGATGAGCCAGTCGAAATTGCCGTTGGAGCGGAGGATGCGGAACGGTTCGGTAATTATGGCGCTTTGCGAGGCAGCCGCCTGTCGATAGAACTGTTCCGGATCCATGAAATGAAGGAACCGTTCCCGGTCTTTGGGATGGACGAAGTATTCTGCAAAGTGGTGGAACGTGCCGTCAATGTCCGGATTGGTTTCACCTACCTGCTGGTCCGAAGTCAGGGGTTCGATGATTTCCAATACCTGGTTCTCCATATTGAGATACCAGATGCCTTCGTAGGTCAGGATGATGTTCCGGAGGACATTGTCGAGGCGGCGCGATTGTTTGTCCCGGGCAGCTTCGTCCAGACTGATGTTGTAGAGCTCTGCCCGGTGGATGCAGCGATGGCCGGCCCGGGCTACCGTCTTGAGGTTGACCCGCATGTACTGGCTATTGTCCACATAGGTCATGGTTTCGGTCTGGCCGCTTTTCCGGGCTTTGTCGGCAAAGTGACGGAATTTCTGGTGCATCGGGAAGTTGCGGGAGCGCAGGAACAGGTTGCTGTCCGTCACGTTTTTGGTCCCTATGCTCTGGAGTGATTTGAGATAGGCGTCGTTGATCTGTAGAAACTGGATGTTCTGAGCATCGTCCGCTACGATAGCTACTGGCGACGGCTGGCTCACGTCAATGAGTCCGGCCCGGTTCAGGAGTCCCGCTTCCTGGAGGGACTCGAAAGGCAGTCCCCGGTCCTGACAGAAGGACCGGCATTCTGCTAGAGGCAAGGGTTTGCCGAAGTAATAGCCCTGGAGTTTTTCACAGCCTATATCCCGAAGAAAATCGGCTTGTTCCTTCGTTTCTACCCCTTCGGCCAGGGTATGGATGCCCAGCTCCTTGGCCATGCGGACGATGGACGTCAGGATGATGCGGCTTTCCTTGGTGAAGGGATGGAGAAAGGCCATGTCCAGTTTCAGCGTGTGGAAGCGATAATCTTTCAGTACGTTCAGCGAGGAATAGCCGCTGCCGAAATCGTCTAGCCAGACTTCGAAACCGGCTTCCCAAAAACGGCGCAGTCCTGGCGGATGGATTCATCCTGAAGGACCAGGGCATTTTCCGTGACTTCTGGGCAAAGAAAATCTCGGGGCAACTGGTATCGAGACGAGGTTTCTTCCAGCATCTGTGCCGGGTCCATGAGCTGGAAATCGAGGCGGGAAAAGTTGAGGGACACGGGCAGGGTCTGTTGGCCTCGTTTCATCTGATTGTGGAGAAATTGAGCCATCTGTCTGCGACATAGCGGTCCAGCCGGTCGATGAGGCGGAACTCTTCCAGCGTAGGGATGAACAGGGCCGGCGAGAGCAGACCGTATTCCGGAGAATCCCAGCGGGCCAGGGCCTCGAAACTGCATACTTTGCCATTCAGGGAGCGGACGATGGGCTGACAGTACACCTTGATGTGATGGTTTTCAAGGGCTTTGTCCAGGTTTTCCCGCACATAGTTCTGCAGTTCGTGAAGACGTCCCATTTCTCGGGTGTAGACGGCATAATGACGGGTCGCATCCTTGGTGATGGATTTGCAGGCCAGAGCGGCGTCATTGTCGAAGGCCAGCGTCAAGGTTTCCGGATCCGGAAGTTCACTGAGATAACGGATGCCTGCTTTCATTTCAATATTGGGATTGGCAATCAGTTCCTTTACGTCATGACAGGCTGCCTCGATGCGCGTGGTCACGTCTGCCGTGTCAGCCAGGACGGCGAAGTGATCGGCGCCCAGATGGGTCAAGAGCCGGCCTGGAAAATTTTTCTGGAGGATTTCGACGATCTGCTGCAGGCAGTGGTCTCCCTGATCGATGCCGCAAGACGCATTGTAAAGACGAAAATTGGTAATGTTGAAGAAAACCGGACAGGATTTCAATCTTTTCCTAGCGTCCCATTCCCGTTCCAGTTCCTCCCGGGCTGCCCGATAAAAGGCCTGCATGGCAAGCATGGGATCGTTTGTTTTTTTCATAATAGCCCTCCCTATCCCATCTTGCCCGGTCGTGTCCCCAAGCGTGCGGGATGTAGATAACATTTTACTTTATTATACACTCTTTGTGGTAAAGTTTGTATATCCTTTTGCAGCCTTGTACGTATCCCAAAAGTCAATCAGAACTATGCATCTTAGATAATGTGTTATAGTGCAGCCCTTATGATTTCCAATGTGGGATTATCCCATGTCTTGTACTTTCCTTTGACAGGAGGAGCCATTCTTTCCCATGCGAGTTTCTTCTGTTCTTCATCTTTTGTTACTCAATCTGCATCATCCTTTCTATGTTTCCAGTATAGCATACGGAAGTACAACAGCATCTATATTCAGAAAGGGGCTGTGAAAATGATGTGACATTTCCGCTTATAGACCTGGAAACGGACGCCCCTGATGGGGCATCCCTGCGCAACCCACGTACTGCACGATTCCGTAGGGTCTGCCCGTACGGGAAGACCGGTCCCCGGTCGCCCGGCGGGTTATTGTCCTTCCCTGCGGCGGCTGTGACGAAGAGAATAGACTTGCTTGTCAAGATGTCTCATCTTCCTTTATTTCTACCAGACCACCGGTGAACTGGCCTATATGGTCGATATCTATTTCGTGGATGATGGAGAAATGCGGGCTTTTCTGACCCAAAAAGTGTACATGGCAGAGAGGCGTGCGAACCCCCTACCCGCAAGCGGTCCTTTCCCCCTTTTAGGGGGACACAATTTTTCCCCCTTTTCCACAGGACTGGGAGACTCCTGTTTGTCGTCTCCGTCGCGGGGGACACAAGTGTCATAAAAAAGGTTGTAATTTCCCACATAATTATGATAAAATCTAAATAAATAATAATTCTTAAAACAAGGAGGATGGACCTGATGAAAAAATGGACAATTGTGGGTCTCACCACACTTTTGACGCTGGCTGCTTCGGCCGCATTGGCATCGGTACCTCAGAAATCCCTGTACCTGGGCGGCATCGGAATTGGCAGTGAGGGCTCCTATATCCGGCAGATATACGGTGCTCCAACAGAAACAGAACGGGAACATTCTGCTTCCCATCCATCGGGATCGGTGGTGGAATACGAATATGGGGATGGGGTCTCCATCCATCTGGCGGAAGGAGCCGTCTATCATATGGAAGTGTCTGCCAACAACGGCTGGGCAACTCCGGAAGGAATTCACGTGGGAATGGACGCTTCCCTCCTGGAGGGGACCTACGGAAAGCCGGACATGGTCCGTGGGGATAAATCCATCTACAGGGCGGAGGGTCTGCCCGGCGTGGGTCTAATCTTTGAAATCGAAAAGGGAAAAATCGACGAAATCGAAATCGGCCCCATCGAACCGTAGCGAACATGTTTGGCCAAGGGATGTTGCAGAAGCAATGTCCCTTGTTTTTTTGACTGACTGGAAGAAAAAAGGAGAGTGGAGTACAATGGACGGTAAGGAGGGGAAGCGCATGAACAAGAAAAAACAGGCCGGGCAGGCCCTTTTGCTTGCGGCGGCACTGGTCCTGCCCGCTGCCAGCATGATCAAAATCTTCATCTTCATGGTGCGGCGGAGACTTGTGACTTTAGTCATGAGAGGAGCCGCACCTCCCCTCCTTTCAATAAAAACAATAGATTTTTAGTAAAAATAGTTCTATAATAATTTTGATGAAGTAATATATATTTAGAAAGGAAGGTGAGAAATAGTGTCTAACCTAACTAAAACAATAAAACTTCGTATACACGTTACTCCCGAACAAGAGACGCTGTTCCGTCAGATGACGGAACAATATCGTCAGGCTTGTAACTTCGTGTCGCAGTACATCTTAGACCACCGATTTAACATGACCTACCAAAGTCTCAACAGAGAACTGTACCGTGACCTGCGCAGCCAGTTCGGTCTGAAATCTCAGCTGGCCCAGTCTTCTATCAAGACGACGATTGCCAGATATAAGACGGTAAAACAACAGCTCTTCCAAAATCCCTACAGATATAAGGATGAGAATGGCAACTGGCAACGCATCGCCAAGACATTGGAATGGCTTTGGAAGCCTGTGTTCTTTAGCCGCCCACAAGCGGACTTGGTTCGCAATCGTGATTATAGCTTCGTTGATAGCGGACAGGTTCTGTCTATCAATACACTCGGAAAAAGAACCAAATGCACTTTTGAGGGCGAACATTTCGCTGAATACCTTGATGGCGCTTATGACCTTGGAACAGCAAAACTGGTCGAACTCAAAGGTTTATGGTATCTCCACATTCCTGTAACCCAGGCTGTCGAAGATTTTCAGAAAGAAAACGTCCGTCACGTTGTCGGTATTGACCGTGGATTACGTTTTTTGACCGTTAGCTATGACGAGCTGGGCAAAACTGAATTCGTCTCTGGTAAGAAGATGCTACTAAACGCCATAAATTTCAGGAAGTCCGCCGCCAGCTCCAGTCTAAAGGTACAAAATCAGCAAAGCGTAGACTCAAAGCCATTTCAGGACGAGAGAACCGTTGGATGTCTGATGTAAACCATCGGATTTCTAAGACACTCGTTGAAAAATACGGCAAAGATACGCTGTTTGTGCTTGAAGATTTGACCGGTGTTAGCTTCGAAG
>ENA-OQBT01000260-OQBT01000260.1-human-gut-metagenome-genome-assembly--contig:-NODE-260-length-36523-cov-3.845478_pt1 | contig 36523 bp, 41 predicted proteins | sample MGYA00242749_ERZ504557 | MGnify/ENA primary metagenome ERZ504557 (study PRJEB26092, sample SAMD00036243) | human gut metagenome | host: Homo sapiens | study: EMG produced TPA metagenomics assembly of... | reverse complement strand
AAATGATAAACCCCATGATATGACAAAATTTATAAGACTTTAGATGCTTTCTTTAACTAACCTCAAATTTCTATACCCAAAATTTTTTATTATCTTTATAGAGTTTCTAAAAAGTATCTAAAAAGAAGAAAACTTCATATTTTTAAAGAAATTAAGTGATAGTAAGCCTACTAAATTAGCATCTCTGGCTTAAAAAAATATCGGTATCGCACTCAAAATCCAGTGTCCGCAAGGACGTGCCGGTTCGACCCCGGCCGCCGGTATAATATAGCAAAAGTCCTATTGGTTGGGGCTTTTTTGCTATATTTCTGTCATTTGTCGGGAATAATGGGATTTTTTATATCTTGAATTTACAATATAAGTGCACAATAAAAACTCATAAGATTTTTCTAGTAAAATAGGATTGAACAAACATCTTACGAAAGGAAATCTTATGAGCTACCATCATTTTACCATAGATGAACGAGAAAGTATTCTGATTTATCGTACTTAAAGGGATGACCTTTTCTCAAATAGCACGACTATTACATCGGCACCCCTCAAGTATTAGCCGTGAATTAAAACGTCATTCCAAACAAGGCAACTATAGTAGGGCACAAACAGCTTATCATCTCGCTAAATCGCATTGTGGGCGAAAAAGGAAATTAGAAATAGACACTGAACACAGTCAGATCGTCAAGCATCTTTTTCTTGAGTGTCAATGGTCGCCAGAAGAAATTGAGGGGCGATTACGTTTAGAACGAGAAAGACACGTCATTAGTTATCAACCATTTATAGAGCTATCTATCGCGGTCACTTTGACGACACGCCTCTTTTACATGGTGCTCGTGGGGTTGTTCGCAAACTTCGTCACCATGGTAAAACACGCCATACAAAATCCCATGTGGAAAAGCGAGGAAAAATTCCTATTTCTCATACCATTCATGAGAGACCAATAGCAGCTAATGAACGCTCGAGAATAGGTGATTGGGAAGCCGATACTGTTGCTGGAAAGACTGGAAAAGCTTGCCTAGTAACACTCACTGATAGGCATTCCCGCTTCCTCAAAATTCAGAAAGTAGCTGTCAAGAAAAGTAAATTGGTTATAGAAGCCATGGTAAATATGTTAGCATCTCTACCAAAAGAAACAGTGACTCCTGATAGAGGTAAGGAATTCTCAGGATATCCTGAACTCACCGAGAAACTAAATGTCGAAGTCTATTTTCCTGATTCTCATGCTCCTTGACAACGAGGAACAAATGAGAATACAAATGGCTTATTGCGAGAGTATTTTCCAAAAGGAAGTGACTTAACAGAGGTAGAACACTTGATTATTCAGGAATGGGAAAATAAATTAAACAACAGACCACGAAAATGTCTAAACTGGAAAACACCTTATGAAGTTTTTTATGGGATAAATGTGCACTTAATTTGACAATTCGCTAAATAAAAAAAGCCAATTTCGATTGCTCGAAAATGGCTTTCCTGTAAAATGCGGTTTCTTATTTGAGACCGTATTTTTGTTGAAGCGATCCACACGACCGTCTGCTTGTGTGAATTTTTGGCGTCCAGTGTAGAATGGGTGAGAATCTGATGAGATTTCCACACGTACAAGTGGATAAGTAGCGCCTTCAAATTCTACAGTTTCGTTAGAAGATTTTGTAGAACCGCTAAGGAATTTGTAACCAGTAGTTGTGTCCATGAACACAACTGGACGGTATTCTGGATGGATGTTTTGTTTCATTGTTAAAAGATTTCCTTTCTGCCATGGTGCTTTTTTGACGCACCATAGTTATTTTAACTTCTATAGTTTATCAAATAATGCGATATTTGACAAGACTTTTAGACAAATTAATTGAATTAAAATCAACTTGTCTAAAAGTCAAGCCTATCAAGAGATAGCTTAGTCTTTTGATGTTAGTAAGTCTTTGATTTCTTGGTAGATTTCGTCGTTTTCTTCAAGGCTATAAGAATTAGCTCCGCTGGCTAATGGGTGTCCGCCTCCGTCATGACGTTTAGCAATTTCATTGATAACCTGTGATTTACTACGGAGGCGCACACGATAATGTTTATCAGTTTGTTCGACAAAAATTGCCCATGATTGGATACAATCGATTTTTCCAGGAGTTCCAACGATGGCAGATGTTTCAGCATCTGTTACGTTGAATTTTTTCATGATATCCTGTGTCAATACCACACGAGCAGCGCCATTTTCATCAACTTCAAGATTGTCAAAAACGTATCCTTGAAGTTTAGCAATTTTAAATGAAAATGAGTCCATTTGGCGAGCTAGTGTTGAAAAATCAAAATCATATTCGCGTAGTTTGCTCGCAATTGAGAGGGTTTTGCTCGTTGTTGCAGGATAAAGGAAACGTCCAGTATCACCGACAATACCACAATAAAGCAGGCGAGCTGCCTCATTTGATAAAGCTAGACTAGTTGAAAGGGCAAAATCGGTGATGATTTCGCTAGCGCTAGAAGTAGTTGTATCAACATAAAGCAAATCACCGTAAGCATCGTCATTAGGGTGATGGTCGATTTTAATCAGAAAGTCACCTTTTGTATAGCGGTCATCGTCAACACGTGGCGTGTTTGCAGTATCGGTAACAATAACTAAAGCGCCTTGGTAATCATCATCAGAGACAGTATCCATTTTTGTTAACCAAGTAAGTGTTGGCTCGTCTTTCCCAGTCGCCAAGACTTTTTTTTTCTGGAAAATTATGTCTGATAATATCACGAAGCCCGACTTGGCTACCGAGAGCATCAGGTCGGGACGTTGATGACGGTGGATAATAATGGTATCGTAAGCTTTTATTTTTTCTAAAATTTCTTCAAAAGTGTTGTTCATGTTTATTCTCCAATATCATATCAATATGTGGAATACTGTTCTCTAGGTATTCATCAGAAATTGTCTCAAATTCAACAGAAGTGTAAGATGTTTGTAAGTAAGCACGAATTTCAGTATTTTCCATAAAAACAAAGAAAATGAATTAAAAATTTTATACCGCTTACCATGACATTTTTCTGATTTTCATTATACCACAGAAAAAAGAGAATTTATTTTAGGATGCTTAATTTGATAGATACTTTTGTCAATTTCTACAAAAAATGTTCAAATCTACCTCTAAATCAGCTTTTTGAGTAGGTGTTGCAAATAAGCAAAATCAAAAATTATCAGAAAAGAAAGCGCGCACAAAAACGTGTAAGTATTGAAATAAAAATAGGAATATGCTATAATCATGTCTTGTAAGGGTTATCATATGATAATTCGAAAAAAACAAATAAAAAGGAGAACCATAATATGGCTTCAAAAGATTTTCACATTGTTGCAGAAACAGGAATTCACGCACGTCCAGCTACTTTGCTTGTTCAAACAGCTAGCAAATTTGCTTCAGACATCACTCTTGATTACAAAGGTAAAGCTGTAAACCTTAAATCTATCATGGGTGTTATGAGCCTTGGTGTTGGTCAAGGTGCTGACGTTACTATCTCTGCTGAAGGTGCAGATGCAGATGACGCACTTGCAGCAATCGAAGAAACAATGACTAAAGAAGGATTGGCTTAATAAAATGACAGAAATGCTTAAAGGAATTGCCGCATCTGATGGTGTTGCTGTTGCTAAAGCGTATCTACTCGTTCAACCGGATTTGTCATTTGAAACTGTTACAGTTGAAGATACAAGTGCAGAAGAAGCTCGCTAGATGCCGCATTAAAAGCATCACAAGACGAGCTTTCTGTTATTCGTGAGAAAGCAGTAGAAACACTAGGTGAAGAAGCAGCTGCCGTGTTTGATGCACATTTGATGGTTCTTGCTGACCCAGAATGATCAGTCAAATTAAAGAAACTATCCGTGCAAAACAAACGAATGCAGAAGCAGGCCTTAAAGAAGTGACTGACATGTTCATCACTATCTTTGAGGGAATGGAAGATAACCCGTACATGCAAGAGCGTGCAGCGGATATCCGCGACGTTTCAAAACGTGTATTGGCACACCTTATCGGTGCTAAACTTCCAAATCCTGCAACAATTGATGAAGAATCAATTGTTATTGCACATGACTTGACGCCATCTGATACTGCTCAATTAAACAAACAATTTGTAAAAGCCTTTGTTACTAACATTGGTGGACGTACAAGTCATTCAGCTATCATGGCACGTACTCTTGAAATCGCTGCTGTTCTTGGAACAAACGATATCACAAGTCGCGTTAAAGATGGCGACATTGTAGCAGTAAATGGTATCACAGGGGATGTGATTATCAATCCAACAGAAGAAGAAATTGCTGAATTTAAAGCAGCTGGTGAAGCATATGCTAAACAAAAAGCTGAATGGCTCTTCTTAAAGATGCCGAAACAGTAACAGCTGATGGTAAACACTTCGAATTGGCAGCCAACATCGGAACACCTAAAGACGTTGAAGGTGTTAATGCTAATGGTGCAGAAGCAGTTGGTCTTTATCGTACTGAATTCTTATATATGGATTCACAAGATTTCCCAACTGAAGATGAACAATATGAAGCATACAAGGCTGTTCTTGAGGGCATGAATGGTAAACCGGTTGTGGTTCGTACTATGGATATCGGTGGGGATAAAGAACTTCCATACTTTGACCTTCCAAAAGAAATGAACCCGTTCCTTGGATTCCGTGCACTTCGTATTTCTATCTCAGAAACAGGAAATGCAATGTTCCGTACACAAATTCGTGCACTTCTTCGTGCATCTGTTCACGGACAACTTCGTATTATGTTCCCAATGGTTGCACTTCTTAAAGAATTCCGTGCTGCTAAAGCAATCTTTGATGAAGAAAAAGCTAACCTTAAAGCTGAAGGTGTTGCAGTGGCAGATGATATCCAAGTAGGTATCATGATTGAAATCCCAGCAGCAGCTATGCTTGCTGACCAATTTGCAAAAGAAGTTGACTTCTTCTCAATTGGTACAAACGACCTTATTCAATACACTATGGCCGCTGACCGTATGAACGAACAAGTTTCATACCTTTACCAACCATATAACCCATCTATCCTTCGTTTGATTAATAATGTTATCAAAGCAGCACACGCTGAAGGTAAATGGGCTGGTATGTGTGGTGAAATGGCTGGTGACCAGAAAGCTGTTCCGCTTCTTGTCGGAATGGGACTTGATGAGTTCTCTATGTCAGCTACATCAATTCTTCGTACACGTAGCCTTATGAAGAAACTTGATACAGCTAAAATGCAAGAATATGCAAATCGCGCTCTTACAGAATGCTCAACGATGGAAGAAGTTCTTGAGCTTAGCAAAGAGTATGTTGATTTTGATTAATTGTGGTTAATATTATCAGAAAGGGTTTGGACTATTTTGTCCGAACTCTTTTTTGATTTTTCGGATAGATGTGTAGAGGTTTTTCTGCCGTTTTAGCTTAGCCAATAACTGAAAAATCAACTTTTGTCGGAACTGCTGATTTTTAAAGGTTTATGAATAGAATGTTTACTGGAGAATTTATTTTTTAAAACAAACTCCTTGACTTGGAGTGTACTCTAAGTTGTATAATACAGATGAAATTCGTATTTTACCACAAAAAGCTTTATTCAATAAATTTATTATTATGAAAATTTGATATTGCAAAGATTTTGTCTTAATTTTCTGAATTTTTTCGTGTTAAAATATTGAAAAAAGCAGAAAAAGTGATAAAATGGAGTTATCACATTTAAAAGGAGATATAGCTTGACTAAACAATATAAAAACTATGTCAATGGAGAGTGGAAACTTTCTAAAGAAGAAATTAAAATTTATGCTCCTGCCACAGGTGAAGAACTCGGTTCTGTACCTGCAATGAGCCAAGAAGAAGTTGACTATGTTTACGCTTCTGCAAAAGCTGCTCAAAAAGAATGGCGTGCGCTTTCATACGTAGAACGTGCAGCTTACCTTCATAAAGCAGCTGATATTTTAGTGCGTGATGCTGAAAAAATCGGTGCTGTACTTTCAAAAGAAATCGCTAAAGGTTACAAATCAGCAGTGGGTGAAGTTATCCGTACAGCTGAAATCATTAATTATGCCGCTGAAGAAGGTGTCCGTCTTGAAGGTGAAGTTCTTGAAGGTGGAAGCTTTGAAGCAGCAAGTAAGAAAAAGATCGCTATTGTTCGTCGCGAACCAGTAGGATTGGTACTCGCTATCTCACCATTTAACTATCCAATTAACCTTGCAGGTTCTAAGATTGCTCCTGCCCTTATTTCAGGGAACGTTGTTGCCCTTAAACCACCTACGCAAGGTTCTATTTCAGGTCTTCTTTTGGCTGAAGCATTTGCTGAAGCTGGACTTCCAGCTGGTGTATTTAACACAATTACAGGACGTGGTTCAGTAATCGGTGACTACATCGTTGAACATGAAGCTGTTAACTACATCAACTTCACAGGTTCTACACCAGTAGGTGAACACATTGGTAAATTGGCTGGTATGCGTCCAATTATGCTTGAACTTGGTGGGAAAGACTCAGCTATCGTTCTTGAAGATGCAGACCTTGATTTGGCTGCTAAAAACATCGTTGCTGGTGCTTACGGTTACTCAGGTCAACGTTGTACAGCCGTTAAACGTGTCCTTGTTATGGATAGCGTTGCAGATAAATTGGTTGACAAAGTTTCAGAACTTGTTAAAGATTTGACTGTTGGTATGCCTGAAGATGATGCTGATATTACTCCGCTTATCGATACAAAAGCAGCTGACTACGTTGAAGGTCTTATCAAAGACGCTCAAGATAAGGGTGCTAAAGAAGTTATTTCATTCAAACGTGAAGGTAATCTTATTAGTCCAGTATTGTTTGACAATGTAACAACTGATATGCGTTTGGCTTGGGAAGAACCATTTGGCCCAGTCCTTCCAGTTATCCGTGTTAATTCAGTAGAAGAAGCTGTCGAAATTTCAAATAAATCTGAATACGGTCTTCAAGCAGCAGTATTTACAAATAACTTCCCATTAGCATTCAAGATTGCTGAACAACTTGAAGTGGGTACTGTTCACATCAACAACAAAACACAACGTGGTACAGATAACTTCCCATTCCTTGGTGCTAAGAAATCTGGTGCTGGAACACAAGGTGTGAAATACTCTATTGAAGCAATGACTACTGTTAAATCTACAGTATTTGATATTGCAAAATAATTTTTGATGAAGGTTAGAACGGCTCTGTTCTGACTTTTTTTAGTTTAGAAATATGGTTACAAATTGTGTTCTTCATGAAAATTTTTATAAATTTTTCTTTTTTGCAATGGTTTTACACTTTTAGTTATGAAAGCGTATGCAATTGTGATAAAATAAGGGTAGCCATACAATAGGAGGTAGAAAATGGTAACACGTAATCAATTTTCAACTTTGGAAATGCGCAAAGCAAGTCCATATTTTTCTGCATTAAAAACTATTGTCGAAACAGCATTTTATGAGAATCAGGTCATTTCAATTAAGACTTTAGAAGAGGCTTATCAATTGGCATCGAATGCTGCTGGAACAGTGATTCTGGACATGCCTGTCATTCACACAAAAGAACTTGGCTTGCCGTCCTATGCTCGAGTTTTATTGACAAATTCGGGAGCTGTGGTTGGTAGAACAGCTAAGGCACGTCGTATTTATGGCTTGGATTCAGATGAAGATGAGCGCTTGTTATCCATTGTGCGAAGTGCGGTTTATCAAGCCCATAGTCGCAAATTCTATAAAGCAGATGCTATTGTTGGTTTGGATGAAGAGTTTATGGTACGTGCACATTTGATGGTGCCTGAGGAAGAAATCAACAATCTCTATTCATGGTTGCTTAATTTTCAGATTTTAGATGAAGAATTTTAAAAATCGTTTAAAAGTTTCTAAACGGTATGATGAAGATGATATTTTTGTCTTTTTTGATCCTAAATGGTCTCATCCAGATTATCCAGATGGTTTAGCTTATTTTGACACGAATCACAATTGTGTGGCTATTTTAGGTTTGAATTATTTTGGAGAATTGAAAAAAGCGACATTAACGTTGGCTTGGGGAACAGCTGCACGCAATGGCTATGTTTCTTGCACGGTGGTTTGAAAATTTTCCAAGGAAAAGAGGAAAAAAATGATTATGTTGCCTCTTTCTTTGGCTTATCTGGTTCAGGAAAATCAACGTTGACTCATGCTAAGCATAATGGAAAATACGATATCAAAGTGTTGCATGATGATGCCTTTATTATTTCTGAAAAAGATGGCTCATCCATTGCGCTAGAACCGTCTTATTTTGATAAGACCAACGATTATCCAACGGGACACCCAGAGCAAGACTTTTTCGTGACTGTTCAAAATTGTGGTGTGACGCTGGATGATAATGGTCGTCAAAAATTGATGACCGAGGATATTCGTAATGGGAACGGACGTACCGTAAAATCACGTTTTGCAACGCCAAATCGTGTTGACCATATTGAGGAGCCAATTAATGCTATTTTTTGGATTATGAAAGACGATTCATTGCCACCTTTAATCAAAATTAATGATTCACTCATGGCAGCGACAATGGGTTGTACATTGATGACAAAACGTTCAAGCGCTGAAAATATTGAAGGTAGCAAGCAATCATTGGTTATTGAACCATTTGCAAATCCATTTAGGGTTTATCCTTTGGTCGAAGATTATCAAAAATTCCGTTCATTATTTGCTAGTGGTGTTGACTGTTATATCATTAATACGGGATTTTACATGGGAAATGGTATTCCAAAAGAAGTTTCTTTAGATATCATTGAAAAAATTGTTGATGGCAATGTCGATTTTAAAGCTTTTGGCCCCATTGAAGGCTTTGAATATTTGGCATTAGAGGACTATCCTGTCCACCGTTTTGATGCTAAATATAAACAATTGATTCGTTCGCGGATGCAAATTCGTTTGAATTTTCTATTGTCTTTTAATCAAAACAATCCTAAACTAGCTCTGCCTGTTGAAGCTATCTCACGTTTGGAACGAGTTATTAACAATTTAAAATAAGGTCATATTCTTACAAAAACTATTTCTTCGATGAAAAAAGTATCCCTAGCGGGTACTTTTTTTGATATTTATTCAATAAAAATACAATATTTATCTAATGGTTATAAACTAGGTAATTCTTATCATTTATCACATTATTTGTCAATAAATCTGACTATAAACATTTCATACATACACCTATAACTATAAAACGTGATAAAAATAAAAGAATTTTCAGAAAGATATTATTTTTTTAATAAACTTGTGTTTTAATATTTTTTATATTGACGAGCCGTCAATATAAAATAACCATTTTGGGAGGTTTATTATGGATAAGAGAGAGATTCTCTTTTAGAAAGTACAAGGTCGGACTAGTTTCAGTCCTTGTGGGAGCTGTCAAAAGTAGCAGGATTAAGTCAAAACAGACTCTGCTTCTAATATTGAGCAAGTGGTGTTGAAAGCATGGCGACAGCTAATGCAACAGCAGCTTCTAAAGTACAGGAGACAGTATCAGAAGAAGCTCTTGATATTCCAAAAGAAGAAACTCTCATTCCTTTCCTGAAGAGATCATCAAACCAGAAACACCACCGAAAGTGGAACCGCAGGTCAGTGAAAACGAGAAAGGAGGAGAGGTAGCTGCCCTAGGGGTCGTAACCGTTCATAAAGAAGTTAAAGCTTCAACTCCTGCTAAACCTTTGGCAAGTTCAAAAGCAACCGACGAGCTCCCTCAAACATCAAGCGTTACACAAAATTATCTTCTTGCTCTCGGTTTTGCTTTAGTGACACTAACAGCAGGCATTTGGAAACGAAGAAAAGTCTCTAAAGACTAATAAATTTAAGTTTAGTCATCCCTTCCTCTAACAAAAAAAGCACATCTGAAAGAGAACATTCTCAATCGGGTGTGCTTTTTGAGTGTATTGAAGGCTTATTTTTTCAAATGAAGTCCTTGATTTTTAAGATAAACTTCTGAGACTTGAGCGTATTTTTTTAGTTTTTTCAATTCTTCTTTGTGCGTAATGAAAGTAATAACAACGCCAGCTTTTCCCATACGTCCAGTTCTTCCTGCACGATGAGTATAGACTTCTTTATCACGAGCGAGGTCAAAATTGATAACGTATTCGAGATTTTCAATATCAATCCCACGGGCAACTAAATCAGTTGCCAACAGTAGTGAAATGTCATGATTTTTGAATTTTTCAAGAATGACTTTACGGAATTTGACATTAATATCAGAAGCCAAAGAAACAGCAGAAACACGATTAAATTGAAGACGTTCTTCAGTAGCTCCTAAATCTGAAAGACTGTTGAAAAAGACCAAGCCACGGAATTCTGGAATATTTGAAAATTTGCGGAGTAATTCAAGGCGGTCACGTTTATCGACGGTAATGTAATAATGAGCGATTTGTTCCAGCTTTTGGTCAGACAAATCAATCGTCAACGTATTTTCAGCGAGTGCGTCAGCGTCAACTTTATTAGTTGCACTCATGTAAACCATTTGGTGGTCACGTGGAACACGGTTGATGATATTTTCAACAAAATGATATTGAGAGTCACCTAGTAATTCATCAAATTCATCCAAAACGATTGTGTCAACGTTCATCATTTTGATTTTTTTGAGCTTGACTAACTCGAAAACACGCCCAGGTGTTCCGATAAGAATTTCTGGACCTTTTTTCAAACGTTCGATTTGACGTTTTTGACTAGAACCAGAAATGAATAGCTGTGCTGTAAGATTTAGAGGCTCAGCCCATGTTTTAGTTACCTCAAAAATTTGCCCTGCTAGTTCGGTATTTGGTGCTAAAATCAATAATTGTTGTGATTTTTTGGGTGTCACATTTAAAAGTGTTGGAAAAAGATAAGCTAGTGTCTTACCTGTACCAGTTGGGCTGACACCAAGGACATTATCACCTTGTGAAATAGGCTCGAAAATTTGTTTTTGAATAGCTGTTAGCTCGCTAAATTTCAGATTAGCTAACTGCTCTCGCCAGACTTGTGGAAATTGTGAAATCATAAGTTTCCTTTTCTATGTTTGTAATCTTCACCTATTATAACATAGAAAGGGAATCTTTTTTTATTTCGTGAATAAGTAAGAGTTTTCAGCATTTAAAAAATGGTAAAAATGTAGTAGAATAGATAGGAAATATTTTTGATTTGGAGTAATAAATGCGTAAAAAACCTATTATTATTGGTGTGACTGGTGGCTCTGGTGGTGGAAAAACCAGTGTTTCAAAGGCTATTTTGGCGAATTTTAAAGACCAAAAGATTGCGATGATTCAACATGATTCTTACTATAAAGACCAAAGTCATCTGACATTTGAAGAACGCGTGTCAACCAATTATGACCACCCACTTGCTTTTGATACGGATTTGATGATTGAACACATCAATGAACTCATTGCAGGACGTCCTGTTGACATTCCAATTTATGATTACACACAACATACGCGTAGCGAAAAAACATATCGCCAAGAACCACAAGATGTTTTTATTGTCGAAGGAATCTTGGTTCTTGAAGATAAACGCCTCCGTGATTTGATGGATATTAAATTATTTGTTGACACTGATGACGATATCCGTATTATTCGCCGTATCAAACGTGATATGGAAGAACGTGGACGTAGTCTTGACAGCGTTATTGACCAATACACATCAGTTGTTAAGCCAATGTACCACCAATTCATCGAACCAACAAAACGCTATGCAGACATTATCATCCAGAAGGAGCATCAAACGTTGTCGCTATCGACCTTATCAACACTAAAATCGCAACTATTTTAGAATGATTTGTAGTGAATAGAGAATCTAGCCACCAAACTAAGCTTGGTGGCTTTTTATAACCAATCAACAGAAAGATTCTCTTTTTCAGCTAAATTATCAACTATTTAGTAAAAATCCCAGAAAGTATTCAGAAAATTTATTTTATTTGGATTATTCTGTTGACTTTTATTCTAGAAAAGAGTATTATGTAAAAAAACGAAAAACATCGAAGGGAATTAAGTCAATGACATTCGCAAATATGACAGTCTTGCTATTGCGTAATGAGGGCTAGTGCATGAAAGCATTAGTCCTGTTTGGCTTACCAAGCGGGATAAAAAACATCTCGCTTGTCCGTGAGATGTTTTTATTTTTATCTTAATGATTTTGTTAATAATTAGAAAGAGGTTATTATGCGTAAAGTTGAATTCCTTGATACTACTCTTCGTGATGGCGAACAAACACCAGGTATTAATTTTCAATCAAAGAAAAAGTAGCAATTGCCAAACAGCTTGAAAAATGGGGTATTGCTTCAATTGAAGCTGGTTTTCCAGCAGCTAGTCCTGATTCATTTGAAGCGGTTCGTCAAATTTCAGCAGCAATGACAACAACTGCGGTGTCAGGTTTAGCACGTTCTGTGAAATCAGATATTGATGCTTGTTATGAAGCATTGAAAGATGCTAAATACCCACAATGTCACGTGTTCATTGCAACAAGTCCTATTCATCGTGAATATAAATTGAAAAAAACAAAAGAAGAAATTCTTGATATTATCAAAGAACATGTAACTTATGCACGTAGTAAATTTGATGTGGTCGAATTTTCTCCAGAAGATGCAACTCGTACAGAACTTGATTATCTTCTCCAAGTTGTTCAGACAGCGGTTGATGCTGGCGCAACTTACATCAATATTCCTGATACGGTTGGTTTCACAACGCCAGAGGAATATGGTAACATCTTCAAATATTTGATTGAAAATACAAAATCAGACCGCGAGATTATCTTCAGTCCACATTGTCATGATGACCTTGGAATGGCGACAGCCAACACTTTAGCAGCTATCAAAAATGGTGCTGGACGCGTTGAAGGGACAGTCAATGGTATTGGTGAACGTGCTGGAAATGTGGCACTTGAAGAGATTGCAGTAGCTCTTAATATCCGTGAAGATTATTATCAAGCGACATCTGATATTGTCCTTAACGAAACGGTCAATACGTCTGAATTGATTTCACGCTTCTCAGGAATTTCAATTCCTAAGAACAAAGCTGTGGTTGGCGGAAATGCTTCTCACATGAATCTGGTATTCACCAAGATGGTGTGCTTAAAAATCCACTCACTTATGAAATTATCACGCCAGAGCTTGTCGGAGTCAAACACAACTCGCTTCCGCTTGGTAAACTTTCAGGTCGTCATGCTTTCGTTGAAAAATTGAAAGAACTCGAACTTGCTTTCGAAGAATCAGAAATTGCAACGCTATTTGGCAAATTTAAAAAATTGGCTGATAAGAAACATGAAATTACAGATGCTGATATCAGAGCTTTGGTTGCTGGAACAGCAATTGAAAATCCAGAAGGCTTCCACTTTGGCGATTTGAAATTAACATCAAATGCTGATGATACGGTGACAGCCGAAGTACTTATGGTAAACGCTGACGGTGAAGAAGTTGAAGTTATTGCAAATGGAAAAGGTTCTGTTGAAGCTATCTATAACGCTGTCGATAAATTCTTCAATCAAACTGTCCGCCTTCTCAGCTACACAATGGATGCTGTAACAGACGGTATTGATTCACAAGCGCGTGTGTCTGTTTCAATTGAAAATGTTGATACAGGAACAATTTTTAACGCATCTGGTATTGATTTTGATGTGCTTAAAGCAGGTGCCATTGCTTATGTCAATGCGAATGCTTTTGTTCAAAAAGAAAATGCTGGTGAAATTGGCAAAGCCGTTTCATTCCGTGATGTGCCAACTAATTAAATAAGAAAGGAATTTATAGAGAAGCAACGATGTTGCTTGCGGTATCTCATTATGACGAAAAAAATTGTTACACTTGCTGGTGATGGTATTGGTCCAGAAATTATGGCAGCAGGCTTAGAAGTCCTTGAAGCTGTGGCTTCAAAAATTAATTTTGATTATGACATTGATGCAAAACCTTTTGGTGGCGCAGGAATTGATGCCAATGGTCATCCACTACCAAAAGAAACTTTGGATGCGGCAAAATCAGCTGATGCGATTTTATTAGCTGCCATTGGTGGTCCAAAGTATGATAACGCTCCTGTTCGTCCAGAACAAGGCTTGCTTGCCATTCGTAAGGAATTAAATTTGTTTGCAAATATCAGACCTGTTCGTATCTTTGATGCGTTGAAACATTTGTCGCCTTTGAAACTTGAACGTATTGAAGGAGTAGACTTTGTTGTTGTCCGTGAGTTAACAGGTGGTATCTATTTTGGTGAACATCAATTACAAGATGAATCAGCACGTGATATCAATGACTATTCAGCGCAGGAAATCCGCCGTATTATTCGCAAGGCATTTGAATTGGCACGACTTCGCGGCAAAAAAGTGACAAGCATTGATAAACAAAATGTCTTGGCGACTTCAAAATTATGGCGTAAAGTTGCTGAAGAAGTAGCCTTAGAATTTCCAGATGTCACGTTGGAACATCAATTGGTGGATAGCGCAGCCATGATTATGATTACAAATCCATCACGCTTTGACGTTGTGGTTACGGAAAATCTTTTTGGTGATATTTTGTCTGATGAATCAAGCGTGCTTCCAGGCACACTTGGTGTTATGCCATCAGCTAGCCATTCAGAAAATGGACCAAGCCTTTATGAGCCGATTCACGGTTCAGCTCCAGATATTGCTGGACAAGGCATTGCCAATCCTGTCAGCATGATTTTATCTGTTGCTATGATGTTGCGTGAAAGTTTTGGTGAAGTAGCTGGTGCAGAACTTATTGAAAATGCGGTTGATAAGACATTCAATCAAGGCATTTTAACACGTGATTTAGGCGGTAAAGCTTCAACAGCTGAAATGACCGCAGCTATTATTGCAAATCTATGACTTTAAAAGAATTAGCGCTTCTCATTTTCGTTTTTTGGAATGTTTTGACCTTTCTGACTTATGGTATTGATAAAAAGAAAGCAGAGCATGGACGTTGGCGAATTCCAGAGAAAACATTGCTTTTAGAGAGTATCTTATTTGGTGGAATCGGTGCTTTTCTTGGTGGAAAAATCTTTCATCATAAAACTTTGAATGGTACTTTAAAGCTTGTTGGTCTTTGGGAATGGTGATTGATATTGCGGTTTTATACTGGTATATCGTCATTTGGAAATAGTAGCTAACTAGAAAATGAAATAGTGAGAAGAATTTGGAGGATGAAATGAGCGGAAAATCGATTTTTGATAAGCTTTGGGAACGCCATGTGGTTACTGGTGAAGAAGGCGAACCACAACTTATGTATGTTGACCAGCACTATATTCATGAAGTAACAAGTCCGCAGGCATTCCAAGGACTTAGAGATGCGGGTCGTAAAGTACGTCGTCCAGATTTAACGTTTGGAACGACTGACCACAATGTTCCAACGGTAGATATTTTCAATATTCGTGACTTGGTGTCAAAAAATCAAATTGATACCCTTGCTCGAAATGTTAAAGACTTTGGCATTGATGCGGCAACGCATGGAACAGAACGCCAAGGGATTGTTCATATGGTAGGTCCAGAAACAGGACGTAGTCAACCTGGTAAATTTGTTGTCTGCGGGGACAGCCATACGGCAACTCACGGTGCTTTTGGAGCAATTGCCTTTGGTATCGGAACATCCGAAGTGGAGCACGTTTTTGCAACACAGTGCATTTGGCAAGTAAAACCGAAGAAAATGAAAGTTGAATTTGTCGGCAAACCACAAAAAGGTGTTTATTCAAAAGACTTTATCCTTGCTTTGATTGCTCAATATGGTGTTGATGCTGGTGTAGGCTATGCGGTTGAGTATTGTGGTGAAGCCATTGATGCTCTCTCAATGGACGAACGCATGACCATTGCAAACATGTCGATTGAATTTGGGGCAAAAATGGGCTTGATGAATCCAGACCAAAAGACCTTTGATTACGTTAAAAGTCGTGAAGCGGCGCCTAAAGGTGATAAATTCGAGCAAGCGGTCGAAGATTGGAAAACATTGGTTTCTGACCCTGATGCCGAATATGATAAAGTTATTACCATTGATGTTTCAGGATTGGCACCAATGGTGACTTGGGGGACAAACCCTGAAATGGGTGTTGAATTTGGCAAACCATTCCCAGAAATCAAAGACATGAATGATGAACGTGCTTATCATTATATGGACATTAAGCCTGGTGATAAAGCTGAAGATATTGATTTGGGTTACGTTTTCATTGGTTCTTGTACCAATGCACGTCTATCAGACCTTGAATTAGCAGCTAAGATTGTTAAGGGCAAACATATTTCACCGAATCTGACAGCTATTGTTGTTCCTGGTTCTCGTCCTGTTAGGAAAGAAGCAGAGCGACTAGGGCTTGATAAAATTTTCATGGATGCTGGTTTTGAATGGCGTGAGCTGGTTGTTCAATGTGTCTTGGAATGAACCCAGATCATGTGCCAGAAGGTGTTCATTGTGCCTCAACAAGTAATCGTAACTTTGAAGGGCGTCAAGGTTTTGGAGCGCGTACACATCTTTGTAGCCCAGCTATGGCGGCAGCGGCAGCAATTGCTGGTAAATTCATCGATGTTCGCCAACTGTCAGAAGTTCAGTAAAGGAGAGAGATAATGGAAAAATTTACTGTTTACACAGGGAAATCTGTCCCTTTGATGAATGATAATATTGATACTGACCAGCTTATTCCAAAACAGTTCTTGAAGGCTGTTGATAAAAAAGGTTTTGGTAAAAATTTGCTGTTTGAATGGCGCTATCTCAATGATAATTACGATGAAAATCCAGATTTTATCTTTAACAAACCTGAATATCGTGATGCAACGATTCTGATTTCAGGGGATAACTTTGGTTCAGGGTCATCACGTGAACACGCTGCTTGGGCTTTGGAAGATTATGGCTTTCGTTGTGTGATTGCAGGCTCATTTTCTGATATTCACTACAATAATGAATTGAAAAATGGGATGCTTCCAATTGTTCAACCTTTGGAAGTCCGTCAGAAATTAGCGGCGCTACCAGCTGGTGAAGAAATTATGATTGATTTACCAAACCAAGTCATCAAGTCAGCTGCGGGAGAATTTCCATTTGAAATTGATGGCGAATGGAAGCGTAAACTTGTCCTTGGACTTGATGATATTGGCATCACGCTTCAATATGAAAATTTGATAGCTGCCTACGAAAAAAATCGTCCAAGTTATTGGCAATAATTTAAAAAAAGTAGTAGGCAAAATAACAGTTGTAGTCATTCAATAAAATATAGAAAAAGTCTGAAATATGATTATTTCAGACTTTTTTGTGGTGTTTGTTTACTCTAAGCAAAATATGACGGCAGGCTTATTTTTTGATATAATAAACCTTATGGAAAACACAAAGAAAATAAAGAATTATCAAATCATGTTAGCACAGGCGAAAGCGCTATTTGCTAACGAAAAAAATCTGCTATCAAATCTTTCAAATGCTAGCGCTCTGTTAAAGATGACTTTACCAAATTCTGTTTTTACAGGCTTTTATTTATTTGATGGTCAGGAATTACTTTTGGGTCCTTTTCAAGGCGGGGTATCGTGCGTTCACATTGCACTTGGAAAAGGTGTTTGTGGCGAAGCAGCAGCTAATCAAGAAACGATAATTGTGGCAGATGTGACAAAACATGCTAATTATATTTCTTGTGATTCAGCAGCCATGAGTGAAATCGTTGTCCCTATGGTTAAAAATAACCAATTAGTGGGGGTTTTGGATTTGGACTCACATTTAACGGATGATTATGATGCGATTGACCAAGAGTATCTTGAAAAATTTGTTGCCGTACTTTTGGAAAAATCATATTGGAATTTGGATATGTTTGGAGTTGAAAAATAATGTATCAAGCACTTTATCGAAAATATCGTAGCCAAACTTTTGATGAAATGGTTGGGCAAACGGTCATTTCATCAACTTTAAAACAAGCAGTCTCTTCAGGAAAAATTAGCCATGCTTATCTGTTTTCTGGTCCTCGTGGAACAGGGAAAACAAGTGCTGCTAAAATTTTTGCTAAGGCGATGAACTGCCCTAATCAAGTCAATGGCGAGCCATGTATCATTGCGATATTTGTCGTGATATTACAAATGGCAGCCTTGAAGATGTCATTGAAATCGATGCTGCATCAAATAATGGTGTTGATGAAATTCGTGAAATTCGTGATAAATCAACCTACGCACCAAGTCGTGCAACTTATAAAGTTTACATCATTGATGAAGTGCATATGTTATCGACAGGTGCCTTTAATGCTCTTTTGAAAACGTTGGAAGAACCAACAGAAAATGTTGTTTTCATTTTAGCAACAACAGAATTGCATAAAATTCCAGCAACGATTTTATCACGTGTGCAACGATTTGAATTTAAAGCGATTAAATTAGCAGCTATTCGTGAACATTTGGCTAATATTCTTGACAAAGAAGAAATTAGCTATGAAGAAGATGCCTTGACCTTGATTGCGCATTGTGCTGAGGGTGGAATGCGTGATGCGCTTTCGATTCTTGACCAAGCGCTTAGTTTAACACCTGATAATCATGTGTCGCTTGCTATCGCAGAAGAAATCACAGGTAGCATTTCAATGATAGCCTTAGATGATTTTGTGGCAAATGTTTTGGCAAATCAAACTAGTCAAGCTTTGGCAAATTTGGAAACTATTTTTGATAGCGGAAAGAGCATGAGTCGATTTGCGACGGATTTGTTAAATTACTTACGTGATTTATTGGTTGTTCAAACTGGTGGTGAAAATACACACACAAGTCAAAAATTCCAAGAGAATTTAGCAACTGCTGAACAAAATCGTATTTTTACAATGATTGATTTGGTGACGAAAGCTTTGCCTGAAATCAAAAATGGTGTTCAGCCAAAAATTTATGCTGAAATGTTAACGATTCAATTATCAGAAGCAGGAAAAGAAATTTCGACAGCACAAGTTCCAGACGGATTGTCAGATGAATTAGCAAAGCTCAAGAATGAAATCAAAGACTTGAAAGAAGAATTTTCTAAGATTGATAGCTCAGCTATTTCTCAAAAAACGGTAAGCCGCAAAAAATCAGTTACTGGCTTTAAGTTTAAAGTGGACCGCGTGAAGATTTTGACCATCATGGAAGAAACGATTGTTGATAGTCAGAAATCAAGGGAATATCTAGAAGCTCTTAAAGGAGCGTGGAATGAGATTTTGGACAGTATTTCTGCCCAAGACCGCGCGCTTTTGCTAGGTTCGGAGCCAGTTCTTGCCAATAGTGAAAATGCTATTTTAGCTTTTGATGCAGCTTTTAATGCGGAACAAGCTATGAAACGAACTGACCTTAACGATATGTTTGGCAACATCATGAGCAAGGCAGCAGGTTTTTCACCAAATATTTTGGCTGTTCCACGTAAAGACTTCAACAGTATCCGAACAGAATTTGCTCAAAATTTGAAAAACAACGCAAAGAGCCAGCACAGGGAGAAGTGCAAGAAGAAAATTTCATTCCAGAAGGCTTTGGTTTCCTAGCAGATAAAATTAATAAGATTGAGGATTAAGAAGGGAGTGAGATAAATAAAAAAGTGAATTAGTAGTTTCGAAGACATTTGATTTCTCAATAAGTCTTAATTTCTTGTTTCTGACCTAAAGCGGTCTGTCCCAGACCATTTTGTGAGTTTTATTTCCCGATTATAAAGGCTTCCCCAAACCTTTATAACCAACCTATACATGGCTCGGAAGATTTGGGGAAGCTTTCGAGGTGGGAAATGGAGTCAAGTGCAGCTTGACATCAAAAAGGGGATAATAAGCTGATTTATCAGCTTATTATCCCCACTCAACTACTGCGCCTTGTAAATAATAACTATAATAAACAAAGAAGCTGAGCATTTTGTCCCACTCCTTTTTACACAACAGATTCTGTGAAATCTGTCAAAATAATGAAGATATGTTATAATAGAAATATGACTAAAAGCCGTTTTATATTTGTGGCGCTGATGTGCGCTTTTGAAACATACTTTTTTAATGAATGTTTATTTGAAGGTGATTATTTATTTGCTTTCTTTTGGGGAATTTTGCTTTTTCGTGATCTCCAGCGTACCTATAAGGTTGACAAATTCATTCACACGTTGAGTTCAACTACCAAGAAGAAAGACTGATTTCACCACTACGTAATAATTTTTCTTGACCATTGTCAAGTTTAACAAGAAGATGTCCATGGTCTGTGATTTCTTCAGCTACACCTGAAAAGAGAATATCATTTTCGATAAAGGTCACTTGTTTGTTTAAAACAAGTGATTTTTCTTTATAAACTTTTACCAAATCTTTTTGAGGAATTGTGAAGAAAAGCTTCCAAATTTCAGTGATTAATTGATTGCGTGTGATAGTTGGTTGCTCGCTAAAAAGGGTTCCAGCTTTTTGTGCAATATCGTCTGGGAAATCTGTGATATGAAAATTAAGTCCGACACCAATAATCACATCAGTGATCAAGCCAGTTTCAACAGATGAAATCGCCTCGGTTAAAATGCCCGCGATTTTTTTGCCATTTAGGTAGATATCGTTGACCCATTTTATTTCGGTTTCAATACCTGTCAGACGAGAAATGGCTTTGACAATACTAGATGCAACCATGAGCGTATAGGGTTTAACTTGTTCGAAAGGAACGTTTGGTTTTAGGTGAAGAGACATATAGATGCCACCTTGTTTTGAGGCAAAAAAACGTCTGCCAAAGCGTCCCTTAGCCATTTCTTGATTTGGAGCTAGGTAAAGGTGCGACTGTTTATCAGTATCGATATTATTTTTAGCATCTAACTGAGTTGACTCACTTTTTTCATTCAAAGTGACCGCAATATTAAGATTTGTCGCAATTTGTTCAGGGAGTAGTAAATCGCCTGAGATAATTTTATAACCGCGTTTTTTAATCGAATGAATTTGAACCCCCTTGTCTTCCAAGGTTTTAATAGCTTTCCAAATAGCTGTGCGAGATAGCTCAAATTCTTGCGCCAATTTTTCCCCGCTAACATAATCGTCTTGTGTCTTGAGATAATCATAAAGTTTTTTGTAGGTTTTCATATCTTTAGTATAATATATTTTTTCCAAATATTCCTAACAAAGCTTCAATATTGTTAAATTTATAAAGGTATTGTACATGAAGTGACAAAGATGTCATCACGGTAAAACTAATATCACCTTTGTAAAGATAGGTAAAAGTTATCACCTAATAATAAACTTTTTATAGGCATTTGCGGTAAAACGTGGTACAATAAGTGAGTTAATGAGTCCCGATAAGACAATCTGGCGGTTTAATAACGTGTTATTCTTCGTTAGCTCATCTTGATATACTTCAGTATTATCTGCGATTTCGCTGCCTTGACTAACCCGCCATTAACCGCGTCATCTCTTTTTAGAAGATGTAGATTGGTACTTTGTAACTCACTAGAAATGTCTGCTACTGAAAGTAGCTAGTCATTTCACGGAAAGCCGCTATGGCGGTTTCCTAAGTGACTTATTAGGTCAAAAACTAAAAATAATCGTTTTAGTTTTGACCGTCATAACTCTCGCTGAAATGATGATATTTTTTGTACAGATATTTCAAGGAAAAAATTTTTTCGACATTCTAATACTTAGAGGTGTTAGAATGAAAAATTAATGATATGGGGGGACATTTTTATGTCAGAACGTAAACTTTTCACGTCTGAATCAGTTTCTGAGGGGCATCCAGATAAGATTGCAGACCAAATTTCAGATGCTATTTTAGATGCTGTGTTGGAACAAGATCCTGATGCGCACGTTGCGGCAGAAACAGCCGTATATACTGGCTCAGTTCATGTTTTTGGTGAAATTTCAACGACGGCTTATGTTGATATTAATCGTATTGTTCGCGATACTATTGCCGAAATTGGTTATACTAATGCTGAATATGGTTTTGCTGCTGAATCGGTTGGGGTTCATCCGTCATTGGTTGAACAATCACCTGATATTGCACAAGGAGTTAACGAAGCGCTTGAGGTTCGCGGAAATGTAGACCAAGACCCGCTTGACTTGATTGGTGCAGGTGATCAAGGGTTAATGTTTGGTTTTGCTATTGATGAAACACCTGAATTAATGCCATTACCAATTTCACTTTCTCATAAATTGGTGAAAAAATTGGCTGATTTACGTAAATCTGGTGAGATTTCATACCTTCGTCCAGATGCTAAATCACAAGTAACTGTTGAATATGATGAAAATGACAAGCCGGTTCGTGTGGACACTGTTGTTATCTCTACACAGCATGACCCAGAAGCGACAAATGACCAAATTCGTCAAGATGTAATTGAAAAAGTTATCAAAGCGGTTATTCCAGAAAAATACCTTGATGATAAGACGAAATTCTTCATTAATCCAACTGGACGCTTTGTTATCGGAGGACCTCAAGGTGACTCTGGTTTGACTGGTCGTAAGATTATTGTTGATACTTATGGTGGCTATGCGCGTCATGGTGGCGGTGCTTTCTCTGGTAAAGATGCGACAAAAGTGGACCGTTCAGCTCATATGCTGCGCGTTATATTGCTAAAAATATTGTTGCTGCTGGTTTTGCCACTAAAGCAGAAGTGCAATTGGCATATGCTATTGGTGTAGCGCAACCTGTCTCGGTTCGTGTGGATACATTTGGTACTAATACTATTACTGAAAGCAAGTTGGAAGCTGCTGTTCGTGAAGTCTTTGACCTTCGTCCTGCAGGAATTATTCAAATGCTTGATTTGAGACGTCCAATTTACCGTCAAACAGCTGCATATGGACACATGGGACGTACTGATATTGATCTTCCATGGGAAAAACTTGATAAAGTAGAAGCTTTGAAAGAAGCAGTGAAATAAAAAAGCTGGTTTGTAACTAGCTTTTTTTATTGTTATAACTCTAGATTCCGTGAAACATTGATAAATATATTGTTAATGTGTTCTGCAATTTCGTGTGGATTACGCGTTTTTTGTTCGGTTAACTGAGAAGAAATAATATCAGAATAACCACCGACAATAAAAGGGAGGAATGATTACAATGATCGAAACAATTACAGAGATTAAATAGTTTAATTTTCAAATCTTACGTTTTACAGGTGAATTGAGAAAAAGATACTCAGAAGTAAACCAAGATTTAAAAGTAATGTCAGATGTGATTTTGAAACATGCTATACTTGGTGGTACATTAGAGCAACATGTTCTGAAGATAATTACTTAATTGAAGTGGCAATGATCCATTATAGAGTTTCTTTATTCTACCCTAGCTTCTCTGATTACAGGAAATACGAAGCTTATAAGTCATTTAGATGATGTTTTGAAATGCACTATTAGCCATATTATTTAGGTTATTTTGCTATTCCTTATGGTAAGGAAAAGTTGCCTTTTATTTTTTATCTCTAAAAAAGAGCAGATAGAAAAAGAGCAGATAGAACTTAATTGTTATAGGAGGTTTTAACTTTTTTGCATGGGATTAAAAAACTTAACTTGACACATATAGGTGTGATGATATTGCTAAATTTTGTGATTTTACTTAAATATTCGAATCTAAAAAAATTTACCACATACCATCTGCTCATTCAGTTTGTCAATTTGAATAATATGTGTTAAAATGAAAAGGTTGAATTCTAGCAGAAAGTTTTGAATGTATGCGTAAAATTGTAATTAATGGTGGCAAGCCTTTAAAAGGTGAGGTTACTATTTCAGGTGCAAAGAATAGTGTAGTTGCTTTGATTCCTGCGGCTATTCTGGCAGATGATATTGTCATATTAGATGGCGTTCCTGCCATTTCCGATGTTGATAGTTTAATTGAAATCATGGAAATTATGGGCGCAAGGTGAAAAGAGAAGAAGATACCCTTGAAATTGATCCACGTGGCATTAAAAACCAACCAATGCCCTATGGTAAGATTAATAGCTTACGTGCTTCTTATTATTTCTATGGTAGTTTGTTAAGTCGTTTTGGTGAAGCTACAGTAGGTCTCCCAGGTGGTTGTGACCTTGGACCTCGTCCTATTGATTTGCACCTTAAGGCTTTTGAAGCTATGGGAGCTATGATTTCGTATGAAGGCGAAGCAATGCGTTTGGCGACAAATGGTGAGTCTATTCATGGTGCACATATCTATATGGATACAGTTAGTGTTGGAGCAACGATTAATACGATGCTTGCAGCAACTAAAGCAAATGGTCGTACGATTATTGAAAATGCTGCGCGTGAGCCAGAAATCATTGACGTGGCTACTTTGTTAAATAATATGGGAGCTCACATTCGTGGTGCTGGTACAGATGTGATTACAATTGAAGGTGTTGATTACCTTCATGGCACACGTCACCAGGTCATTCCTGACCGTATTGAAGCTGGTACTTATATTGCCATGGCAGCAACAATGGGTGAAGGGGTTCGTATTACCAATGTCCTTTATGAACATTTAGAGAGTTATATTGCAAAGCTCGAAGAAATGGGTGTTCGTATGACGATTGAAGAGGATTCTATCTTTGTTGAAAAACAATCAGTATTGAAAGCTGTATCAGTGAAAACGTCGCCATATCCAGGTTTTGCGACTGATTTGCAACAACCAATCACACCGTTGTTGTTGACAGCTGAGGGACGTGGTACTATTCTAGATACCATTTATGAAAAACGTACTAATCACGTTGCTGATTGGTACGAATGGGTGCTGATATTTCTATTGTTGGTGGTCGCATTGCTTACCAAGGACCAAATAAATTAACAGGAGCTCCTGTTAAGGCCTCTGATTTGCGTGCGGGTGCAGCGCTTGTTACTGCAGGTCTAATGGCAGAAGGTCAAACGGAAATTACCAACGTTGAATTTATTTTGCGCGGTTATTCAAATATCATTGAAAAATTAACAGCCCTAGGCGCTGATATTAAATTAATTGAAGATTAAGAGGAAGCCCAAGGGCTTCTTTTTTGGTAATAGGTGGTCAGATAGTCAGAGACAAAATGAGAACCTATTGTGATATAATAGGGATATGGATATTTGGACACGTTTAGGATGTTATGCGTTTTTTGAGACAGAACGCATGTATTTACGCCCTTTTACCTATAAGGATAGTCAGGACTTTTTTGAGATTTGTAGCAATCCTGATAATCTTCGTTTTATTTTTCCAAGTCAAGCTAGTCACCATGAAAGTGATTATCTAATGGTCCATTATTTCATGAAAGAGCCACTTGGGGTTTGGGCTATTGAAGATAAAAAATCTCATAAAATGATTGGCTGTATTCGATTTGAGAAGATAGATTTGAATCGGTCATCTGCAGAAATTGGTTATTTTTTGAATCAACAGTTTTGGGGACAAGGCTTGATGACAGAAAGCTTGAAAAACTTATGTTTTTTAAGCTTTCAGGAATTTGGCTTTAAAGAATTACATGTTATTGTCCATGGAGAAAATTTGGCTAGTCAACGTGTTGCGCAAAAATCAGGTTTCAAATTGAAACAACGCTTCAAAGGAAGTGACCGTTATACACGTAAAATGCGAGATTACGTTGATTATCAAATTAGTAAAGGTGATTATCGTTATGAGTAAACATCAGAAAATTTTAGAGTATTTGGAGAATCTTCCAGTTGGAAAGCGCGTGAGTGTGCGAAGCATTTCAAATCACTTAAAAGTGAGCGACGGTACAGCTTATCGTGCGATTAAGGAAGCCGAAAACCGTGGCATTGTTGAAACCCGACCGCGTAGTGGTACGGTTCGTATTGAGAAGAAGCCAGCTGTTCGTATTGAGCGTTTGACCTATTCGGAAATTGCTCGCATTAGTGACTCTGAGGTTCTGGCAGGTAAGGCTGGGCTTAGTCGTGAATTTAGCAAGTTTTCAATTGGTGCGATGACTCAAGAAAATATTTTACGTTACCTTGTTAAAGGTGGGCTTTTGATTGTCGGAGACCGTGAAAAAATTCAACTGTTGGCGCTTGAAAAACACAATGCTATTCTGGTAACGGGTGGATTTCCTGTTTCTAGTGAGGTGATTCGTGTCGCCGACGAGCTCGGAATACCTGTCATGGTTACGCACTATGATACCTTTACCGTGGCGACGATGATCAACCATGCTCTCTCCAATATTCGGATTAAAACAGATTTGACGACTGTTGAGCAAGTCTATCAGACCAAGGAAGACTATGGCTTTTTGCAGGAAGGTGCTACGATTCGTGAATTTAATGCGATGATTAAACAAACGGCAAATGTGCGTTTCCCTGTTGTAAATAGTAAAAATGTGGTTGTTGGCGTTGTTAGTATGCTAGATGTTGTTGGCAAGGAAAATCATATTGATATCAAGAGTATCATGTCGCGTAATCTGATTGTGGCAAAACCGCAAGCCAGTCTTGCTAACATCAGTCAGAAAATGATTTTTGAAGATTTGAATATGCTTCCTGTTGTAGCAGATGATTTGACCTTGCTAGGAGTTATTACACGCCGCCAGGCGGTTGAAAATCTACCAAATTTACAACATTCTAACCTTTATACATATAGCGACCAGATTTTATCAAATTTGCAATACGAAGATGGTGTTTATAAATTTGTGGTTGAACCTACGATGATTGATAATGCTGGTAATTTTGCCCAAGGTGTCTTGACAGAATTTATCAAGGACATTAGCGTTCGTGTTTTGACCAAAAAACATCAAAAAAATATCATCATTGAACAACTGATGCTTTATTTTGTACAAGCAGTTCAGATTGACGATTGTTTGGTGATTCATCCCCGTGTCATTACTGAAAAACGTCGTAGTTCGGTGATTGACTTTGAAATTCTTTTAGAGGATCAAATTGTTGCTAAAGCCTTGGTAACGACGAAAATTAACTAATACATAGTGGTTAACTTAAATGACAAAATCATTCCATTTTTGACAGTTTGGTGACTATAAGTGTATAATTAGTGTTATTGATGCATTTTTAGAGATTACTAATAGGAGTACATTATTGATATGATTACATTAAAATCGGCTCGTGAAATTGAAGCAATGGACCGCGCTGGAGATTTTCTAGCTTCAATTCACATTGGTTTACGTGAATTGATTAAACCAGGTCTTGATATGTGGGAAGTCGAAGAGTACGTGCGTCGTCGCTGTAAAGAAGCAAATGTTCTTCCACTCCAAATTGGGGTTGATGGTTCTATCATGGACTATCCTTATGCCACATGTTGCGGACTTAATGACGAAGTAGCACACGCTTTTCCTCGCCATTACATTTTAAAAGAAGGAGATTTGCTTAAGGTTGATATGGTTTTGAGTGAACCGCTGGATAAATCAGTTGTTGACGTTTCAAAATTAAACTTTGACAATGTTGCACAAGTTAAAAAATATACTGAATCATACTCTGGTGGATTGGCAGACTCATGCTGGGCATATGCTGTTGGTGAGGTGTCTGACGAAGTCAAAAATCTGATGGATGTTACCAAAGAATGCCTTTATATCGGAATTGAAAAAGCTGTTGTTGGTAACCGTATCGGTGACATTGGTGCAGCTATTCAAGAATACGCTGAAAGCCGTGGATATGGTGTTGTTCGTGATTTAGTAGGACATGGTGTTGGTCCAACAATGCATGAAGAACCAATGGTACCACACTATGGTAAAGCAGGTCGTGGTCTTCGTTTGCGTGAAGGTATGGTGTTGACTATCGAGCCAATGATTAATACAGGAACTTGGGAAATTGATACGGATATGAAAACTGGTTGGGCTCATAAGACACTTGACGGCGGTTTGTCATGCCAATACGAACATCAATTTGTTATCACTAAAGATGGACCTGTTATTTTAACAAGTCAAGGAGAAGAAAGAACTTACTAGGATGAATCGTAAGCAGCTTATAGACAAACTAGTGTCTAGATTAAAGTGGCAACCGCTACAGGTTTATTTAAAACATTACCAAAGTGCAGAGATTGATCTATCAGCGATTGCTGTCGCTTATTATTTATTGCTGACAGCATTCCCATTGATTGTGATTGCGGCAAATATTTTTCCTTATCTTAACATTGATATTTCAGTGTTATTGTCTTTCATGGAAAAAAATTTACCGACCAATCTTTACCCTTCTGTTTCGGCAATTACGACAGATATTTTTTCAAAACCTTCTGGTAGTATTTTGGGAGTTGCGACTTTAACGGCTTTCTGGACAATGTCTAAATCGCTGACCTCTCTACAAAAAGCTATTAACAAAGCTTATGGCGTTTCACAACACAGAGATTTTGTGATTGGGCGTTTGATTGGGGTTTTGGCAAGCTTGCTCATTCTTTTCCTACTGACGTTTGTGTTAATCTTTTCTACTTTTTCAAAGGCTGCTTTGCAAATTATCAGTACTCACTATGATTTGAGTGATACGGTTGCAACAGTCGTTCTGAATTTATCCCAGCCGGTAACTGTTTTGACGATTGTATTTGGGTTGATGTTATTGTATTTCATTCTACCAAATGTCAAAATCAGACGTTTTCGTTATATTTTACCAGGAACAATTTTCACTTCTTTCGTCATTGTGTTCTTGAATAATTTGTTTAGCAATTATATTTTGAGAACCTTTGAACGCATGGTTGACATTAAAACGTTTGGTTCGGTTGTGATTTTTGTTTTGATGTTATGGTTTATTTTCTTAGCGCATATTTTGATTTTGGGAGCTATTTTTAATGCAACCTATCAAGAATTGCGCCAAGGAAAAATGGAAAGCAGACGTGGTGATATTCTTTCCATCTTAACACACCGCAAACAAGATAAAGATAAAAATAACACCTGTGGGGGTGTTATTTTTTATCTTTAAAAATTAGTAATTTACTAAACACATAGTTTAAAATGATAATAAGGACTTGTGAGAAAACAGTCTCAATCATGTTGACTAATGAAATATTATCATTGACAAATTGTCCGATAATGTGAGGGAATTTTGTGACTAAAAGGTAGGCTAAAATCAAGTCTAGGGCAAGTGTTGATAGACGCGCTACAAAAAATTTGACAAAACGGTTAAACCATCCTGTTCGAACTTGATTAAAGAGAAGTAGTCGTTTGTAAAGAAGGCAAACATGATAGCAATGACGTTAGCGATAACTGCGGAAGTCGTTGCCGATTGCGTTAGGGCAAAAATGACTAAGCGTGTTCCCATGTAAACGAGTGTGGCAAGAACACCGAAAAATAAGTATTTAAAAACTTCACTAGATAATAACTTTTTCATAGAACTACTATACCAAATTTTAACAATTTGTGCTATACTTTTAAGCGTTGTGTAAACAACCCTTGACGCTTAGTTCCCTTTCGTCAAGCATATTATAGACGTGAAGAGTTGTTGCTCTTTAACGTTAAAGGAGAAAGAATTTTTATGAAACATTTTACTATTCGTGATTTTGCGCAAGTAGCGCTTGTTGCTGCACTTTATATTGTGTTGACAGTCACACCGCCTTTAAATGCCATTTCTTATGGTGCTTATCAGTTCCGTGTTTCGGAAATGTTAGCGTTTATGGCATTTTACAATCGTAAGTATATTGTTGGGCTGACGCTTGGTTGTATGATTGCCAATTTGTACAGCTTTGGTTTAATTGATGTCTTTGTTGGTGGTAGCCAAACGTTTGTTTTTCTAACATTAGGTGTTGTTTTATTTGACCGTTATAAGGAGCAATATTTATTTAACGGCTTATTTAACAAAGCATTCTTTTACTTTTCATTATTGTTTTCGGCTTCAATGTTTACTATTGCGCTAGAATTATATTATGTTGGTGGCTCACCATTTTTGATGACTTGGTTTACATCAGCAGTAGGCGAACTTGCTTCGCTATTGATTGGTGCTATTATCATGGACAAACTTGGAAAACGTATTGATTTAACCGTATGATAGATTAAAAACTTCCTTTTTAGGGAGTTTTTTATTTAGTAAAATTCTTAAAAAATAGTTAGCTTTTTTAGAGAGCATTTTTTACCAGATATGTTAAAATAGTAATATGAAAAAACGTATTCAAGAATTGGTTGATGAGCTCAACCAGTACCGAAAAGAGTATTACACAGAGGACCAACCAACGGTCTCAGATAGCGAATATGACAAGCTTTATCGCGAGTTAGTCGAGCTTGAAAAAGCTCATCCAGAGTTGATTTTGCCAAATAGTCCAACGCAAGAAGTGGGTGGGCTTGTTTTAGATGGTTTTGAAAAATATCAGCATGAAACGCCGCTTTATAGCTTGCAAGATGCTTTTTCACGTGAGGAATTAGAGGATTTTGACCGTCGTGTGAAAGCTGAATTTCCCAATGCCTCTTACATGGCAGAGCTGAAAATTGATGGTTTGTCAATTTCACTAGTTTATGTTGATGGTGTGTTGCAAGTCGGTGCCACTCGTGGTGACGGCTCAGTTGGTGAAAATATCACTGAAAATGTCAAACGTATCAAGGACATTCCTCATAAGTTGGCACAGCCACTTAACATTACAGTTCGTGGTGAAGCTTATTTGCCAAAGACGTCATTTGATAAAATCAATGAGGAACGTCGTGATAGTGGTCAGACAGAATTTGCGAATCCGAGAAATGCGGCTGCAGGGACATTACGTCAGTTAAATACAGTAGTTGTTGCTAAGCGAAATTTGGCAACATTTCTTTATCAAGAAGTGGCATCAACTAGCATGATAACGCAAAATGATGTTTTGGAAGAATTGTCTCGCTATGGTTTTTCGGTTAATCCGCGACGTATCACGACATCTTCAATGGCAGACATCTGGAAATTTATTCAAGAAGTAGCCGCTGAGCGTGATAATTTACCATACGATATTGACGGTATTGTTATTAAGGTCAATAGTCTTGCTATGCAAGAAGAACTTGGTTTTACGGTTAAGGCGCCCCGTTGGGCAATTGCTTATAAATTTCCAGCTGAGGAAAAAGAAGCAGAAATTCTTTCGGTTGATTGGACTGTTGGACGTACTGGGGTGGTGACACCAACCGCTAATCTTAGCCCTGTTCAGTTAGCAGGAACAACGGTTAGCCGTGCGACTTTGCATAATGTGGATTACATTGCTGAAAAAGATATTCGCATTGGCGATACGGTCATCGTCTATAAGGCGGGAGATATTATTCCAGCAGTGCTACATGTTGTTGATAGCAAACGTGGTAAGCAAGTACCAATGCCGATTCCTGAAAACTGTCCGTCTTGTGGTAGTGAGCTGATTCATTATGAAGATGAAGTGGCTTTACGTTGTATCAATCCGCTTTGCCCAAGTCAAATTCAAGAACGTTTAACGCATTTTGCTAGCCGTGATGCCATGAATATCACAGGTTTAGGACCTTCTATCGTTAAGAAACTTTTCAAAGCAGAATTGGTTCATGATGTCGCAGACATTTACCAATTAACGGTGGAAGATTTGCTAAGCTTGGATGGCTTTAAGGAAAAATCTGCTGAGAAACTTTACAATGCCATTCAGGTTTCTAAGGAAAATTCAGCTGATAAATTGCTTTTTGGACTGGGAATTCGTCATGTCGGTGCCAAGGCTAGTCGTCAATTGTTGGAAGTTTTTGAAACGATTGATCAGTTGGTTGCTGCGGATGCTGACAGCATTGCTAGTATCGACGGTTTGGGAACAGTTATTGCTAACTCATTGCGTAGCTATTTTGCCAAAGAAGAAGCGACAGAGCTCTTGCATGAATTGGAAAATGCAGGTGTCAACTTTGCTTATCTTGGTAAGAAAGTTTCAAAAGATGCTCAATTAGCAGGTTTAACAGTTGTTTTGACTGGAAAATTGGAACGTTTAACGCGAAACGAAGCAAAAGAAAAACTGCAAGATTTAGGAGCAAAAGTGACCAACAGCGTGTCCAAAAAAACGGACATTGTTGTCGCAGGTACAGATGCAGGTTCAAAATTGACCAAAGCCCAAGCTTTAGGAATTGATGTCCGCGATGAAGCTTGGTTAGAAAGTTTATAAATAAGTTGAGGTATCTTTATGGCTAAGAAACAAAAACGTGCACGTTTAATCTACAATCCGACTTCAGGTCAGGAAATCATGAAGAAAAACGTGGCAGAAGTGCTAGATGTTTTAGAAGGTTTTGGTTATGAAACATCAGCTTTTCAGACAACATCAGAGCCAAATTCTGCTCGTGATGAGGCTAAACGTGCCGCGAAAGCTGGATTTGATTTAGTGATTGCTGCTGGTGGTGACGGTACAATCAACGAAGTTGTCAATGGGATTGCTCCGCTTTCTAATCGACCTCAAATGGCTATTATTCCGACAGGAACGACCAATGATTTCGCGCGTGCTCTTAAAATTCCACGTGGTAATCCAGTTGAAGCCGCTAAGATTATTGGTAAAAATCAAATTATTCAAATGGATATTGGACAAGCGCGTGAAGATACGTATTTCATCAATATTGCTGCTGCAGGCTCATTCACAGAATTAACATATAGTGTGCCAAGCCAATTAAAGACAATGTTTGGTTATTTGGCTTATTTGGCAAAAGGTGTTGAATTGCTACCAGGAATTCGTACAGTTCCTGTTCGTATTAAACACGAAAAAGGCACTTTTGAAGGCGAAGTTTCAATGATTTTCGCTGCTATTACCAATTCAGTTGGTGGTTTTGAACAAATTGCGCCAGATGCTAAGCTAGACGACGGAAAATTTACTTTGATTTTGATTAAAACAGCTAACTTGATTGAAATTTTGCGTTTGATTCGTTTGGTATTAGACGGTGGAAAACACATTGGTGACAAACGTATCGAGTATATTAAGACTGATTTCTTGGAAATCGAACCGTTATCTGATAAGAAGATGATGATTAATTTGGACGGTGAATACGGTGGTGATGCCCCAATTAAACTCCGTAATCTCAAAAATCACATCACATTTTTTGCTAATACAGATGAAATTTCAGATGATGCACTCGTTTGGAATCAAGAAGATTTAGCTTTGGAAGCTATTGCCCAAAAATTCACACAGGAAGTCGATGAGCTTAATTCAGAGGAATAGAAATTGAGTGCGAACCTCTGAAAAATACAGTTATCGTTCATTATCATAGCTAATATGGCAATTATTTTGACTATAGTTTGTGGAAATGGATTGACTTTTATAAAGGGACAGACAGTCAATTCTCAGGATTTAATAATTTTGGTTTAGTGGGAAATTTAACAATCGATAGTCCGTTCTTTTTGGAACACATTGTATGTAATTGTCAAAAATGATAATTCTTTTATCAAGACAAGAGACTTTAGAATTCAACGCAATAGTGGAGTTCCTACAAGTTATGGATTGTGGAGAGTGATGATACGCTTTATTGTTCACGTCAAATGGCAATTACCAGCCATTATTATAGTCATCGTGATAGCCGTGCTTTTGAGATGGCAATGAATTATCAGTATTTTTATCAGTACTAAAAAAACGGAGTTTCCTCTCTAGGCACTAACAGCAGCTATTGATTATATTGATTCTGTTGACCCAGAATATGTCCTTATTCTATTTGGTGACCATATTTACAAGATTGACTATGATGATATGCTTCGGACACATAAAGATAATTTAGTCAGTTTGACCGTTGCGGTTATTGAGGTAGCGCTTAAAGAAGCAAATTGTTTTGGTATTATGAACACAGACTCAAACGATCGGATTGTTGAATTTGAAGAAAAACCAGAACATTCAAAATCTACTAAAGCATTTTTGGAAAGCTAATATGGAATATATTGGTGAAGACAATATTGTACCACCAAACTTTATCACTGAATAAGCCAGCGTAAAAAATTCCCTCGTTGTTAATGGCTGCTTTGTTTCAGAAAAAGTTAATCATTTTATTCTCTCAACGAATGTTCAGGTTAAGAAAGATGCTGAAATACCTGTTTTTTAATCATAAGTGGCGTAATTATTGTTGAAGGGATTAAGATAAAATGTGTAATCGTTGGTGACAATACTGTTATCGGTGATGATATTGAAATTAATGGTATAGGTAAAGAAGTATAAATTTTTGGTTATGATGATGTAGTGGGGGCCAAATGAAGATTAATAAATGTACTGCGATTTTGGGAAATGTAGTGGGATATCATGATATGTCAACGTTAATTAAGTAGCATTTATGCGATTTTCTGTGGTCAAAATATTCGTTTTGTTTTTGCCCCTATCAGAGGTGGTCGTGAATGGGGAATTAATTCCTTGTTAAGCCACTATTTCCTAGGATTTTACAATAATAGTAATGATAGTAAATTTGTAGACAAAGATTACTATGAATAAGTTTTGACTTACCAGAAACGCTCTAGCAGTGACCAAACAGTTTACATGAACTGTGAAGAAATCTCTGTTCTGAAAAATTCAATAATAAAACTAATGGTATTTCTCAATGCCGTTGGACACAAATCACAGACCAATCACTTTCTAAAACCATTGATAAATGGATTGGCAGAGTGATATCCATGAACTGCGTAAGCTTAATGGTCTTGTCAACAATCCAGAGGTTTTAAATGATTTTCATCACACTAGAATAGGAAGAAAAACCTAATAAAGAAGCGATTTTGCTCGTTTCTTTATTTTTATTTTAAAAAACTAAACAAAGGTTAAGAATGAAATAGAAAAACGTTTCCAAAATTTGCGATTTCATTGACAATTTCCTAAAATAGGACTAAAATAACGAGGTAAAAAATTTTAAAAGGAGATTCAAATCATGTTGAATTTAAAAATCTTAGCACTTGGTATCGCCGTACTAGGGGTTAGTCTTGGTGAAGGTATCCTCGTTGCCAACATCGCTAAATCTGCTGCACGTCAACCAGAAATGTACAGCAAATTGCAAACCCTTATGATCATGGGGGTAGCCTTTATTGAAGGTACTTTCTTCGTTCTTCTTGCATCAACATTCTTCGTTGGTTAAACCTAACAAAGAATCTATAAAAAGAAGGAGGGGTAGAGTTGGAAACATCTGTAAATCCAACAGCGCAATTCTTTGGTATTGAGTTCGACTTGACCATTCTCGCGATGTCTCTCTTGACGGTGCTAGTAGCCTTTGTTCTTATTTTTTGGTTCAGCCGCAATATGCAACTAAAACCAAAAGGAAAACAAAATGTTTTAGAGTGGGTATATGAGTTCGTTCAAGGAATCATTAGACTAATCTTGGACGTTATACTAGCAATTACGGTCTCCTCTTCTTTGGATTGTTCTTTTTCTTATTGATTGCCAATAACATAGGTTTACTTACAAAACTTGAAGTCGGTGACTATAACCTTTGGTCATCTCCAACTTCAAACGCTGCCTACAACTTTGGATTAGCATTGCTGATTGCTGTTGTTGTCCATGTTGAAGGTATTCGTAAGAATGGTATCAAAGAATACCTAAAAGAATATTTATCTCCAACACCAGTAATGTTGCCGATGAACATTCTCGAAGAATTTACCAATGTTATCTCATTAACATTACGTTTGTATGGTAATATTTTTGCGGGTGAAATTGTGTTGAGCTTGCTTGTGCAATTTGCACACTACAATATCGTAGCTGTACCATTTGCATTTATTTTAAATATGCTTTGGACAGGGTTCTCAATTTTCATCTCAGCAATCCAAGCTTACGTATTTGTAATGTTGTCATCAACTTATGTTGGTAAAAAAGTAAATCACGAAGAAGAATAATAAGAAAGGAGAAAGTATATTATGTCAACTCTTATCAATAGTACAAGTCTTGGTAACATTATTATCGTAACTGGCTCTTTTCTTCTCTTGCTTGTTCTCATTAAAATTTTTGCTTGGGAACAATTAACAGGAGTTTTCAAAGCTCGTGAAGAAAAAATCTCTAACGATATTGATGGCGCAGAAGCTGCTCGTGAAAAAGCAGAAGCATTAGCTGCTAAACGCCAAGAAGAGTTAGCTGGCGCTCGTACAGAGGCAACACAAATTATTGATGATGCCAAAGAAACAGGTAAAAATCAAGAGGCTAAAATCGTTGCAGAAGCACGTGAAGAAGCAAGCCGCTTGAAAGCTAAAGCTAATCAAGATATTGAACAAAGTAAAGCAGAAGCTCTTTCAAGTGTTAAGAGTGATGTTGCTGATTTGACTGTTCTTTTAGCAGAAAAAATCATGACAACCAACCTTGACAAAGAAGCTCAAAGCAATCTCATTGATAGCTATCTTGACAAGCTAGGAGATGCCTAATGGATAAAAAGACACAAGCTCTTGTTGAGCAATATGCGAAAAGTCTCGTAGAAATTGCTATTGAAAAAGACAGTTTAGCTGAACTCCAATCAGAAACAGAAGCCTTGTTGTCTGTTTTTGAAGAGACAAACTTAGCTAACTTTTTGTCAAGTTTAGTTGTTTCACGTGATGAAAAAGTAAAACTTGTTAGGTTACTTCAAGAGTCTAGTTCAGTATATATGAACAATTTTCTTGAGGTAATTTTACAAAACGAACGAGAAGTGTTCCTAAAAGACATTTTAGAAGGTGTTCAAAAAGATTTTGTTATTGCAACTAATCAACATGACATTGTTGTGACAACTGCAGTAACTTTAACAGATGAACAAAAAGAACGTATTTTAGCTTTGGTTGCTGAAAAATTCGGTGTTAAAGCTGGAAAACTCGTTGAAAACATTGACGAATCAATCCTCGGTGGATTTATCATTAATGTTAACAATAAAGTAATCGACACAAGCATTCGTCGTCAATTACAAACATTTAAAATGAATTTGAAATAGAAAGTGGTGTGACTTTTGGCAATTAATGCACAAGAAATTAGCGCTTTAATTAAAAAGCAAATTGAAAACTTCCAGCCAAATTTTGACGTCACAGAAACTGGTGT
>ENA-OQBT01000259-OQBT01000259.1-human-gut-metagenome-genome-assembly--contig:-NODE-259-length-36561-cov-7.117226_pt1 | contig 36561 bp, 37 predicted proteins | sample MGYA00242749_ERZ504557 | MGnify/ENA primary metagenome ERZ504557 (study PRJEB26092, sample SAMD00036243) | human gut metagenome | host: Homo sapiens | study: EMG produced TPA metagenomics assembly of... | reverse complement strand
TTAAAGCGGTACGCGAGCTGGGTTCAGAACGTCGTGAGACAGTTCGGTCCCTATCCGGCGTGGGCGTAGGATATTTGAGAGGAGCTGCCCTTAGTACGAGAGGACCGGGGTGGACTGGCCGCTGGTGGATCTGTTGTATTACCAAATGCATAGCAGAGTAGCCAAGCCGGGACGGGATAAACGCTGAAGGCATCTAAGCGTGAAGCCCCCCTCAAGATGAGATATCCCATAACGTCAAGTTAGTAAGACCCCTTGAAGACGACGAGGTAGATAGGGCAGAGGTGGAAGTGTGGTAACACATGGAGCTGACTGTTACTAATAGGTCGAGGGCATAACCAAGCAAGGTGATAGGAAAAAGGATGATTCTTTGTATGCAGTTTTGAAGGTACAGGATATATAGATGGAATGAGAGAGCAGCACCGATAGGTGTTGTTTTTTGTGTTGTTACTGTTTCCACGAATCTTTTGCTTTAAAATGACGAAATTTGGCGATAAGAAGACGGTGACTGGGATGTATATTAATGCTATAATGAAGAAAAATAAGAAAAGGAGTAGAGAACTTATGAAGAATATGGGGAAAAAGATACGCTACATAGCATTTTTTATCGGAGTATGTGTCTTGCTTGCAGGATGTGGGAAGAAATTTGATGCCAGTGGTTATACCAAGGCAGTTTTGGATGTAAGTTATAAAAACGAAATTCAGAAGTATGTAGAATTAACAGGGGCGGATGAAAAGGAAGCGGATAAAATATTTGAAGATAATCTTCAAAACAACATGGATATAATGCTACAAGAATTTTCCGGCTATGAATTGCCGGATGAGTTGGAAGAAAAGTATCGAAAGTTGTTTAGCGATATGATGAAGCAAGTAAAATATACAGTTGCAGAGGCAAAAGAAGTAGAAAACAAAAATTTCACGGTAGATGTAAAAGTAGAGCCTATGTTAATCTTTAATGATACCTATCAGGAGCTTCAGAAACAGACAGAAGATTATGCTACTCAGGTTAGTAATGAAGTGATGAATGGAGCATCCTTACCGTCTGAGACAGATATGCAGACACATGTTTTTGAAATTTATCATGATATTTTGCGGAATTATCTGGATCAGGGGATGAAATACGGGGATCCGGAGACGATTACAGTACATGTAAACAAGGATGATAAAAATGTATATACTATTGCTGATGAAGACATTTCTAAAATAGATGGGAAAGTGATGGCAATGGATGTAATTGAACAATAAAAACAGAGTGCACCTGACTTTTTGGGTGCACTGTTTGTTTGTAAATGATGTTAGAAATAAAATATTTTGAATTGTAGAAAAAATTCAAAAATTTTCTTGACAAACAGAGGAATAACAGGTATACTTAACAAGTATTCAAGAGATACATCATATAGGGGATTGGTCAAATGGTATGATAGGGGTCTCCAAAACCTTTGGTGGGAGTTCGATTCTCTCATCCCCTGTTCTTAGGAAGTCGTGAAAAGTTCTAGAAATAGAAGGTTTTACGGCTTTTATTTATTATCAAAAATATAGAGGCAATCAAAGTTCCTCTTGAACAGACCAACGATAAAAAGTTTTGACTTTTTTGAAAACTTGTGATAGAATTTGTAAGGTTAAAATAAAGTGTGAATGATAAGTACATTTGCACTTTTTTATGCCTTGAGAACAAAAGAGTGAAAGATACAAAAGAGAGGAGAAGAATTTTGCTTACGATTACAGATTATGTGAAAGCAAAGACTTTGGAAGAAGCTTACGAATTGAACCAGGCGAGAAACAGCCGTGTAATGGGCGGAATGATGTGGATGCGTCTTGGAAATGCGAGAGTAAAGACAGTAATCGATCTGTCAGAGCTTGGTCTTGATCAGATTGAAGAGACAGACCATGTATTTAAAATCGGGGCGATGTGTACTTTGAGACAGCTGGAGTTGCATCAGGGATTACGTGAAATGTATGGCAACGGAATTGCAGAGTGTGTCCGCCACATTGTTGGAGTGCAGTTTCGAAATCAGGCGACAGTCGGCGGAAGTATCTATGGAAGATTTGGATTTTCAGATGTACTGACGGCATTATTGGCTTTGGATACATTTGTGGAGTTGTATAATGGAGGAATTATCCGACTTTCGGAATTTGTAAATCGTAAAAAAGATAAGGATCTTCTTCTCTCTATTATAATAAGAAAAAGCAAGCGTTCCTTCCGTTATGATTCAGTACGGCAAACCAAAACAGATTTTCCGGTGATCGCATGTTCTGTTGTCACTGGAATGGTCAACGGAGTAGAGTCCTGGTACTTTTCAGTGGGAGCAAGACCGATGAAAGCAGCACTGTTGGAAAAGCAGTGGGAGATTCCGGCAGATATTTCAGAAGAAGAAATCCGGGAATATGCAAAAATAGTAGCTTCAGAATTTGAGTATGGAACCAATATGAGAGGAAGTGCAAAGTATCGTCAGCATCTGGCAGAGGTACTGATCTTCAGAGAAATGCGTTCAATCATCACGGAGGGAAGAGCATGGAAGTAAGGTTTAAATTAAATGGAAAACAGGTATCGGCAGAGGTATCCGGAGATACCATACTTCTGGATGTATTGAGAAATTTAGGATGCTACAGTGTGAAATGTGGATGTGAGACAACAAACTGCGGACTTTGTACAGTCTGGATCAATGGAAAATCCAGACTTTCCTGCTCGATTCTGGCAGCAGGGATAGAGGGGCAGGAAGTGACGACTCTGGAAGGGCTGAAAGAGGAAGCAGAAGAGTTTGGTGCGTTTCTTGCACAGGAAGGTGCAGAACAGTGTGGATTTTGCTCTCCGGGATTCATTATGAATGTGCTGGCAATGGTGCGTGAGTTGGAGAATCCGACAATTGAGGAGATCAAAGAATATTTATCCGGCAATCTGTGCAGATGTACCGGATATATGGGACAGCTTCGAGCAATCCGGAAATATATGGCAGTGAAAAAGCAGAGTGAGAAAGAGAAGGAGGTGCAGGCATGGGGAACAGAGTGGTAAGTCAGGCAATTCCCAAGGTAGATTATAAAGCGCTGGTGACAGGAAAAGCAGTGTATACCGACGATCTGGCTGCAAAAGACAGTCTTGTTGTCAAAGTACTCAGAAGTCCGTATGCACATGCACTGATTGAGGACATCAATCTGACAAGAGCAGAACTGGTTCCGGATATTGAATGTATTCTGACATACAAAGATTGTCCGGACAAGCGGTTTACGATGGCGGGACAAACATATCCGGAGCCGAGTCCTTATGACAGACTGATTCTGGATCAGAGAGTCCGTTTTGTAGGAGATGCAGTTGCGATCGTTGCCGGACGGACAAAAGAAGCGGTAAATAAGGCGTTAAAATTGATCAAAGTAAAGTATGAGGTATTAGAGCCTGTACTTGATTTTCATAAAGCCAAAGACAATCCGATTCTGGTGCATCCGGAAGAAAACTGGAAGAGTCTGTGTCCGGTAGGGGCAGACAACAAGAGAAATCTCTGTGCACATGACAGCTGTGAAGAGGGAGATATAGAAGCGGTTCTGGCAAACTGTGAGTATATCATTGATCAGGTGTATCATACAAAGGCAAACCAGCAGGCAATGATGGAAACATTCAGAACATATACATATTTGGATACATATGGAAGATTGAATGTCCTTTCGTCCACACAGGTTCCGTTCCATGTACGGCGGATTCTTGCAAATGCATTGGATATTCCAAAGTCGAAGATTCGTGTAATCAAGCCAAGGATCGGAGGCGGTTTCGGGGCAAAACAGTCTGTTGTTTCAGAAGTTTATCCGGCACTGGTAACATGGAAAACGGGAAAACCGGCAAAGATGATTTTTACAAGAGAAGAATCTATGATTGCATCCTCTCCGCGGCATGAGATGGAGGTTCATGTCCGTCTTGGAGCTGATAAAGACGGAATTATTCAGGGAATCGATGTCTATACACTTTCCAATACAGGCGCGTTTGGGGAACACGGACCGACAACAGTCGGACTTTCCGGTCACAAATCGATTCCTCTGTACGGGAAGGCGAAAGCATTCCGTTTTGCCTATGATGTGGTATACACGAATGTAATGTCAGCCGGTGCTTATCGTGGATATGGTGCAACACAGGGATTGTTTGCAGTAGAGTCTGCAGTCAATGAGCTGGCAGAAAAAATGAATATGGATCCGGTCACGCTGCGTGAGAAAAATATGGTTCGTCAGGGGCAGGTAATGCCTGCATATTACGGGGAGACGGCAAACAGCTGTGCTCTGGACCGGTGTATGGAAAAGGCAAAAGAAATGATGAAATGGGATGAAAAATTCCCGAGCCGTGATATGGGAAATGGAAAAGTCAGAGGTGTCGGTGTGGCAATGGCAATGCAGGGCTCAGGTATTTCCGCTGTAGATACAGCATCTGTTGGAATTAAAGTGAACGACGATGGATTCTACAGTCTCTTGATCGGTGCTTCAGATATGGGAACAGGGTGTGACACGATTTTGTCACAGATGGCAGCAGAATGTCTGGATTGTGAAATGGATGAGATCATTGTTCATGGAGTAGATACAGACTCTTCTCCTTATGATACAGGTTCCTATGCATCAAGTACTACATATGTGACAGGAATGGCAGTCGTACGTACCTGTGAAACACTAAAAGACAAACTTTGCGAAAAAGGTGCACAGTACCTGGGATGTGATGTGGACGATGTGGATTTTGACGGACAGTGTGTTGTGAATATCAAAACAGGTGCATCCATTTCGAGAGCGGAAATCGGAAACCGTGTGATGTGCAACAATGAAGAGGCGCTCTATGCCAGTGAGGCATACAGCTCACCGGTTTCACCGCCGCCGTTTATGGTCGGAATGGCGGAAGTGGAGATTGACAAAGAAACCGGAGAACTGGAATTGATTGATTATGTGGCAGTAGTAGATTGTGGAACGGTAGTGAATCCAAGTCTGGCGAGAGTACAGACAGAGGGAGGACTTGCACAGGGAATCGGAATGGCCATGTATGAAGATGTCATCTATAATGCAAAAGGAAAAAATTACAGCAATTCCTTTATGCAGTATAAAATCCCAAGCCGTCTGGATGTGGGCAATATCCGGGTGGAATTTGAAAGCAGTTACGAGCCGACAGGCCCGTTTGGAGCGAAATCGATAGGCGAGATTGTGATCAATACGCCGTCCCCTGCGATTGCAAGTGCAGTCAGCCATGCGGTCGGAGTAAAAGTGAGAGAACTTCCGATCACCGCAGAAAAAGTATTCTGGGGGATGCAGGAAGAAGATTAAGAAAAATCTCCATATCCGATGAAAATCGGATGTGGAGATTTTTTAGAAAGTGACTTTGTGAAAGAGTAACAAAAACAAGAAAAATAGAAAAAACAGCTGTACTGCTCTACAGAAGCATGTTATAATCATCTGCATCAATAAGAACAAATCTGGTAAATTCTTATTGTTATTAATCTGCATACATTTCTTAATGTTGTAAAAATCTCAGTCAAATAAACAATGCATTGCTTATGAAAATATGTTTCCAAAAAACAATATAAAAATAAAAGAAGGAGTTTATTGTATGGGTATGACAAATGAACAATTGCTGCAGTCTATCACTACGGTTATTGTAGACCGTTTTGATATGCTGGATGGAAGAATCGAGAGGTTGGAACAGCGTAGATAAAATGGACACCGAGTTCCGACAGAAATTTGAACAAATAGATCAGAAGTTTGAACAGATAGGCCAGAAATTCGAACAGATAGACCGGAAGTTCGAGCAGATAGACCGGGAGTTCGAGCAGATAGACCGGAAGTTCGAGCAGATAGACCGGAAGTTCGAGCAGATAGATCAGAAGTTCGAACAGATAGACCGGAAGTTCGAACAGATAGACCAGAAGTTTGAACAGATAGACCGGAAGTTTGAGCAAATAGATCAGAAGTTTGATCAGATGGATCGAAAGTTGGAACAAATAGATCAGAAGTTCGAACAGATAGATCGAAGATTAGAGGATATGAACCAAAGACTAGAGGGTACGAATCGAAGATTAGATGGTGTGGAGCAAAAATTAAAGGATATGGAGCATACAATCATAGAAGTGGAAAGCAATGTCCTGTCAGAATTGGATACAGTGCAGGAACATGCGAACAATCGATCTGAGCGTATTGAAAACCGTTTGGTGTGTCTTGAACGCAATGGCAATAGTGCGCCAAATTGCGCACTTGCTTTGCGGACAGAAAAGTTGGAAGAGCGAGTAGAAGCTTTAGAACGAAAGGTATCATGAGGATAAGTTTATTTGTTGTTCTGTTTCTGATAAGCAATTCGGCTTGAGCCATCTTCTGTCAGGATGATTCCGCATTTTTTGAAATCCAGCTTAGCGAGAAGACTCTGCATGACGAGATTATCCTGATGGGTATCAATTTTCAGATTTTGACATTGTGAGAATGCCCAGTTTAAACAAAAAGAAGCTGCACCTTTTACTGTACCGTCAGAAGCGATTCTGTGAACAACTCCGTAAGGTGCGTCATTTAACCAGTTCCCGTCATAGATTGCGGTATAAGTGGCATCATTTTCAAATGCATAGTAAAAAACAGCAATCACACAATTGTGTTCTTCGCAGATATAGGCGTTGCCCATTTGGATATCATGTTCTATCATATCAACAGGAGGATATGTGGTTCCCCATTGAGTCGGATTTCCATGAGACGCCATAAAAGAACGGGCATGTTCATAAATGCGAAGGATAGAATCTAAATCTTTTAAAGTAGCAATTCTGATTTTCATAAGTGCAATTTCCTTTCCTTGATATATTAGATTTTATTGTAAGTGATAAGAAGAAAAAATGCAAATTGAAGAAAAAAATAGGGGGGGGGTAAAAATGATGGTAGAAGCTGGAGAATGTGAAAAAAATATGGAAAAATTTTGAATAAAATGGATGTAAAGTGTTGACAAACTGTGCTAAGAGGAATACCAAACAGAGGGATTATTAGGCTTACCATGCCTAAGTTTATACACGTTTGGGAGTATAAATATAGGCACGACTAGAATTTGTAGCTTAGAAAATGAAAGGGGAAAAGTCGTAATTGTACTGTTGGGGTAAAACTTATTAATTAAGAGAATGTTTAGGAGGAAAGAAACATGTATAGGAAAAAGTTAATGCGCGCATGCTTAACAGGACTTATGGTTGTGACTGTTGCAACAGCAAATGTAGCGCCAGTATTTGCAGCTGAAGCACCAGCAGGAACAGAGACGACAACCTCAAAAGCATCTGTTGTAAAAGCACAGTTTGTAGATGCAGCAGGAACAGTCGTAGCAGGTGGAGACTACTTTGTAGATGCAGATGGAGATGGAGTTTTCAATGTGAGTGAACTTCCAGTACCAGAAGGATACAAAGCAGAGACAGTTGGAGATTTCTTTACAAAAGATTACGCAGACACAGCACTCCAGGTAACGGTTGACAAAATTGCAAAAGCATCTATTATTAACGTACAGTTATGGACGGAAATAAAGTCGTAGCAGGTGGAGACTATTTTGTAGATGCAGATGGAGATGGAATTTTTAATCTTAGTGAACTTCCGGTGCCAGAAGGATATGAATTGTCTTTGGCAGGTGATCAGTTCGTAAAAGATTATGTAGGAAAAACAACACAGTTGAAAGTGAAAGTGGTAAAGGCTGCAACTATGAAGGTGGTGTACAAAGATCAGACAACACAGGAAGTAGTTGGAGAAGAAACATTAACAGGTTCACGTCAGGATGCAGATGGAAATTATGTATTTGATGCAGCAGTTGATTTTAATATTCCATTTGGATACCAGCTGGCAGTAGATTATCCTGTAGAGACATTGAAAGCGGGAGAAACTAAAACAACAGAATGTCTGGTAACAGCAAGAGAAACTGTTCTTCATATTACATTTGAAACACAGGATGGAGAAGTAGTAGGAACAAAGACAGTATCTACAACATCTCAGGGAGCAGACGGAGAGTGTTGGACATTCATGCTGGGAACAGATTTTGACCTTCCAGAAGGATATAAACTGGCAGAAGGAGTGGATCAGATCACAAACATCCAAATTCCATTTGGATCCACAGGCGGATTTACAATGATTGTAGAAAAAGAAGATAAATCTTCTATCGTAAAAGCACAGTTTGTAGATGAAGCAGGTGTAGTACTTGCAGGCGGAGACTATTTTGTAGATGCAGACGGAGATGGAATCTTCAATCATACAGAAGTATTAGAGTGGGTACCGGAAGGATATGAGCTGGCAACACTTGGAGATTTCCAGGTAGAGTTTTATAAAGAAACTCCATTGCAGCTTAGTGTGACAAAGATTGCAGAAGAGCCAGAGAATCCAGATCCGGAAGATCCAAACAAACCAGAGAAACCAGAAGATCCTGACAAAGAAGATACAGGAAAAGAAGACACAAATAAAAAAGACGACAAAAAAGAGGATACTAAGAAAGAAGATAAGAAGAAAACTTCTCCAAAGACTGGAGATGAGACAAGTGCAGCAACTGCAGCATTACCTGTAGGTGTGAGCCTTGCAGCAATTCTTGCAGTATTAGTGAAAAAATTTAAATAATCTGAAAAACGCATAGACGGATTTAGGTTATAAAAAATGGAAATATTGCCCAAAAATGCATTGCGTTTTTGGCAATATTTTTCTATGGGGAGTACATGAAAGATAGGGGGATAAGCCAAGTGGCGAAAGGAACAAGGATTACAATGAGAAAATACATAAAATTGGTATTGATGATATGTATATTGGGAATTCTGACATGTGGATGTGGGAAAAAAGATAAGGAAGAAAAAACAGTACCGTTGACGATATATGAACAGCTGAAAGTTACAGAGGAGTCCCTTCCAGATGAAGAAACAAAAGTAATACAAAAAGGTGTCAATAGTTGGGCAAAAGCATTTTTGGCGGTAAATAGTGATGCTCAAGATAAAGAAATAACAGATCAGAGTTTGTATCAAAGTATTGCAAATACAGAACATAGAAGATTATTAAAAGAAGAAAGAGATGCTTTTTATAAAGAAAGCGTGGTTAATATCAATGAAGTGTCTACACAAGTAAAAAGTGCAAAGAAAGCGCAATATGGTAAAATAGATGTAGGTGTTGTGGAATGTGATATAGATGTGAAAGGCACAAGAAATGACCAGGCATTTGAAAAGATATATACTATGCAGATGGTAGTCAATTATCAGACAAATGTTGTATCAGTGTATGAGGTTGAGGATATTACGTGGGAATAAGAAATACCGGTAAAGGGATATCAGTTTTGGAGAGATATCAGGTTACCGGTATTTTTTTATGACAAAGAATATAAAAAATGCAGCAATTTTTCATAGAATATTGGAAAGTATTGACAAAAAAGGATTCGAATATACACTAGAAGTGTTTAGGTAGCAAACGTTACGGAAATTTGAAATGGTTTGTTATTTAAGGGGAAACTAAAAGTTATAATAGGAGGAAAGTAGTATGTACAGGAAAAAATTAATGCGCGTATGCCTGACGGGTGTTATGGTTGTTTCAATTGCAACAGCGAACGTTGCACCAGTGTTTGCAGCAGAGCCAGTGGAAAAGGTGGAGACGGAGAGCGATAGTTGGGATAGTATTTCTGGTGAAATTAATTTTAGAGATACAGACAACAATGAATCTATCTTTGTGCAATTTAACAATGAAAAAGTGGAGGATTATCGTTGGGGTGATGATCCGAAAGATACATATGAAGTATTGCCGGCAGAAACTGTGAAAAAATATCTTCCAGAAGGATATGAATTGGTAGAAGGTATCTATTCGGTAGCAGGTGGAGAGACACAGGATTCTTATTTTGTATATGCCGAGGTAAAGAAAGTACTTGTCGAAGAAACACAGGATGTGAAAATCAATTATTATGATGAAGCAGCTGGAAAACAGGTAGCAGAAGTGCCGGTACAGGTATCAATTGATACATCGTGTGTAAATATGGCAATCCTGACAAGATATCTTCCAGAAGGATATACAATCGAAGGTACAGACTGTATCATCAGAGACGGATACGTATATGTTTCTGTAAAGAAAGATGTGGAGAGCAGAGAAGCAGTGCTTCACATTACATTTGAAACTCCGAACGGAGAAGTTGTTACAACAGAAACAGTAACAGCAGAAGGCGCTGATGGAGAAGACGCGGTATTCAGACTTGGTGTGGACTTTAATCTTCCAACAGGATACAAGCTGTCCAACGACAGAGATCAGGTAACAGAAATCAAAATTCCATTTGGATCCACAGGCGGACATACAATGGTTGTAGAGAAAGGTGACCTTTCTTCCATCGTAAAAATCCAGTTTGTAGATGCTGAGAATAATGATGAAGTGGTAGCAGGTGGAGATTACTTTGTTGATGGAGACGGAGACGGAATCTTCCACACAAGAGAGATCACAGAGTGGGTACCGGAAGGATATGAGTTACAGGAAGTTGGAGATTTCCAGGTAGAGCTGTACAAAGAGACACCATTACAGCTGAGTGTAACAAAGATCAAAGAGGATAAACCAGAAACTCCGGATCCAGAGGAGCCAAATAAACCGGAGAAACCAGAGACTCCAGATCAGGAGAAACCAGAAAAACCAAACAAAGAAGACGATAAAAAAGAAGACAAAAAAGACGAGAAGAAGAATTCTCCAAAAACAGGAGATGAGACAAATGCAGCAGCTGCAGCATTACCGGCAGGTGTCAGTCTTGCAGCAATCCTTGCAGTATTAGTAAAAAAATTCAAATAATCTGAAAAACGAATAGACGGTTTTCGGTTATAAGAAATGAGAATATTGCCAAAAATGCAGTGCGTTTTTGGCAATATTTTTTTAAAATTTTCAGATTGTACTAAATCAAATACAAACGAGAATCATTCCTGTTTTCTCTTGTCTTTCTTTTAACATAATGGTATACTAAGACCCGTAAGAAAGAGAAAATGATTCATGTACATTGAAGGAGGATTTTAAACGATGGCACAGTTTGAACAGTGGTCAGGATTTAACGGAAGACTCTGGAAAGAGGAAGTTAACGTTCGTGACTTCATCCAGAACAACTACACACCATATGAAGGTGATGAATCTTTCCTGGTTGGACCTACAGAGGCAACTGACAAATTATGGGGAGAGCTTCAGAAACTGCAGAAAGAAGAGCGTGCAAAAGGCGGCGTTCTGGATATGGAGACAGAAGTAGTTTCTGGACTGACAGCGTATGGCCCGGGATATATTAACGAAGAAATGAAAGATTTAGAGCAGGTTGTTGGTCTTCAGACAGACAAACCGCTGAAGAGAGCATTTATGCCATACGGTGGTATTAAAATGGCTGAGCAGGCTTGTACAACATACGGATATGAGCCAAGCCCGAAACTGCACGAGATCTTCACAAAATATCATAAAACACACAATCAGGGAGTATTCGATATCTACACACCTGAGATGAAAAAAGCCCGTCACAGCAAGATCATCACAGGACTTCCAGACACATACGGAAGAGGACGTATCGTAGGTGACTACCGTCGTGTAGCTCTTTACGGAATCGATTACCTGATCGAGCAGAAACAGAATGATTTTATCGAAGGTGAAAGACACGGAATGAAAGGAACAGATTTCCGTCTTCGTGAAGAAATCGCTGATCAGATCAAAGCATTAAAAGAAATGAAAGAAATGGCTGCTGTTTACGGATTTGATATTTCCAAACCAGCTACAAACGCAAAAGAAGCTGTGCAGTGGCTGTACTTCGGATACCTTGCAGCAATCAAAACTCAGAATGGTGCTGCAATGAGCGTTGGACGTATTTCTACATTCCTTGACATTTATATTGAAAGAGACTTAAAGAACGGAACACTGACAGAGACAGAAGCTCAGGAACTGATCGACCACATCGTTATGAAGTTCAGAATGGTTAAATTCGCAAGAATTCCATCTTACAACGAGCTGTTCTCAGGAGACCCGGTATGGGCTACACTGGAAATGGGTGGTATCGGAATGGACGGACGTTCTATGGTAACAAAGAACGACTATCGTTTCCTTCATACACTGGAGAACATGGGACCTTCACCAGAGCCAAACCTGACAGTATTATATTCTTCTAATCTGCCAGAGAACTTCAAGAAATATTCTTCTTATATTTCTATCAAGACAAGTTCTGTACAGTACGAGAACGATGATGTAATGCGTCCGGTATGGGGAGATGACTATTCTATCTGCTGCTGCGTATCTGCAACACAGACAGGAAAAGAGATTCAGTTCTTCGGAGCACGTGCAAACCTTGCAAAATGTCTGCTTTACGCAATCAACGGTGGTGTTGATGAGAAGACAAAAACACAGGTTGCTCCAAAATACAGCCCAATCACATCAGAGTACCTTGACTATGATGAAGTAATGGACAAATATGACCAGATGATGGAATGGCTGTCTAAACTGTATGTAGATACATTGAACATGATTCACTACATGCACGACAAATACTACTATGAAGCAGCAGAGATGGCTCTGATCGATACAAACGTAAGACGTACATTCGCTACAGGTATCGCTGGATTCTCTCACGTAGTAGACTCTTTAAGTGCGATCAAATATGCAAAAGTTAAAGTAATCCGCGACGAAAACGGACTTGCTGTTGACTACGAGACAGAGGGAGACTTCCCAAGATACGGTAACGATGATGACCGTGCTGACGAGATCGCTGTATGGCTGTTAAGAACATTCATGAGTAAACTGAAAAAATGCCACACATACAGAGACTCTGAGCCAACAACATCTATCCTTACAATTACATCTAACGTTGTATATGGTAAGGCTACAGGATCTCTTCCAGACGGAAGAAAAGCTGGGGAACCACTTTCACCAGGAGCAAACCCATCATACGGTGCAGAGCAGAATGGTCTGTTAGCATCCCTGAACTCAGTTGCAAAACTTCCATACGAAGAAGCGCTGGACGGAATTTCTAATACACAGACAATCAGCCCTGGAGCACTTGGACATGATGACGATGAGAGAAAAGTAAATCTGGCTAACGTAATGGACGGATACTTCGATCAGGGAGCACATCACCTGAACGTAAACGTATTCGGAACAGAAAAACTCATCGATGCTATGGAGCACCCAGAGAAAGAAGAATATGCAAACTTCACAATCCGTGTATCAGGATACGCTGTTAAATTCATCGACCTGACACGTGAGCAGCAGTTAGACGTAATTGCAAGAACATGCCATAAAGCACTGTAATTTGTAATTCACAGGGACGTAGTACAAACAGGATGCTACGTCCCTTTTTAAATATTAAGAGAAAGGGAATCAAGCAAATGAAAGGATATATACACTCAACAGAGAGTTTTGGATCCGTAGACGGACCGGGAGTCCGTTTTCTTATTTTTGTGAGCGGATGTCCAATGCGCTGTCAGTTCTGCCATAATCCGGATACATGGAGTATGCAGACAGGAACGCAGATGTCTGCAGATGAATTGTTGGACAAAGCGTGGAAATACCGCAGTTATTGGGGAAAATCCGGTGGAATTACAGTCAGCGGAGGCGAGCCGCTTTTGCAGATCGACTTTTTATTGGAATTGTTTAAGAAAGCAAAAGAAAAAGGAATCCACACAACAATCGATACAAGTGGAGCACCTTTTACAAGAGAAGAACCGTTTTTTAGTAAGTTTGAGGAACTGATGAAATATACAGATCTGCTTCTTTTGGATATCAAACATATTGACGATGAGCAGCACAAGATTTTGACTGGTCATACGAATCAGAATATTCTGGATTTGGCGAGATATTTAAGTGACATCAATAAACCGGTGTGGATTCGTCACGTACTGGTTCCGGAGAGAAGTGATAATGATGAATATCTGAAAAAGCTGGATGCATTCATTCAGACACTCTCCAATGTAGAGAAAGTGGAAGTACTTCCGTACCATACATTGGGAGAGTATAAGTGGAAAGAACTGGGGATGGAATATCCGCTGGAGGGGATCGAGCCTCCGACAGAAGAGCGGATCCGCAATGCGAATGAATTGCTTCATACAGGAAAATAAAAAAGAAATCGCTCATCATCCGCCTGAGATGATGAGCGATACTTTTTATGCATTATTCTGTTTCAACAAATGCGTCTTTTCCAAGTCCGCACAGTGGACATAACCAGTCTTCCGGGATATCTTCAAAAGCTGTTCCAGCCTCTACACCGTTGTCTGGATCGCCTACTTCAGGATCATAAATGTATCCACATGCTTCACATAAATATTTTTTCATAAAAATAGTCCTCCTTTAATTTTTAACGAAATCTTTCTGACATATGTATTATAACCAAAACAAAACGATAAGTCTACTAGAAAGTAGAAATTTGTAATTATTTATAATAATGATAATTGTTATTAATATAAGAAATGCTAATAAAAAAGGGAGGCAGTAGCAGAATGAAGTAACAGGAATGAGGGAAATAGAAAACGATATTGACATCCATACAGGCTGTCCATATAATATAATTAGCAGTTGTATAAAAGGGTTCTGGTTGTTACAGGACCCTTTCTTATATTCTGGAGGGAGAAATTTATCATGAATAAAAAAGAAGTATTAGAAATCCGCAAGCAGTTTACACCGGCAAATTGCGCGATCACAAGAATTGCCGGCTGCTATGTAGATCATGAGAAAAATAAAAAGATGGAATCAAAATCGGCATTCTTATCTCTGCCGGAGGAAGAGGCTTTTAAGTATTTTGACATTTTTAAAAAGACACTTTCCGGGACGATGGGGAAAAATATGTTGAATATGGAATTTCCGATCGACCAGGAGATGCCGGGCGGGACACAGGAATTTTTAATGAAACTAAAAGCCAGCAAGCTGGAAGATGACATGCTGCTGGAAGAATTTTATGACAAAGTAATCGCTACATATGAGTATGCGGAGAATTATTATATTATTTTAATCCATGCAATGTATGATGTGCCGGGCAGATCGTCTGACAATCTGGAGATGTTTGACGCATCCGATGAAGTGTATGAGTATTTGGTGTGCAGTATCTGTCCGGTTTCGTTGTCAAAGGCAGGATTAAGTTACAATGCAGAGAGCAATTGTATTCAGGATCGTATCCGGGACTGGGTGGTAGATATGCCGGACAAGGGATTTTTGTTTCCGGCTTTTAATGACAGAAGCGCGGATATTCATGGAGTACTTTATTATACGAAGAAATCAGAGGATTTGCAGCCGGAGTTGATTGAGCAGCTGCTGGGAGCAAGGATGCCGATGTCAGCCAACACGCAAAAGGAGACATTTCAGATGCTGATCGAGGATACTCTGGGAGAAGACGGAGATTATGAGACGATTCGCAATATCCATGATACGCTGAATGACATGATCGAGGAGCACAAGGAAGAACCGGAGCCGCTGCAGCTGGATAAGACAGATGTGCGTAAGGTATTTGAAAAGAGCGGCGTTTCTTCGGAAAAGATGGAAAGTTTTGATCAAAATTATGAAGAGACAGCAGGGGAAAAGACTTCTCTTCTTGCAACTAATATTACGGAGACAAAAAAGTTTCAGATTGAAACGCCGGATATTGTGATTAAAGTCAATCCGGAACGGGCGGATCTGATCGAAACGAGAGTGATAGATGGAAGGCAGTGTCTGGTCATTGCTGTAGATAATCATATTGAAGTTAATGGAGTAAATGTAAGGACTCTGAAGCGCAAAAAAAGTACAGAAGAAGAGGAATAAATAGAACATAACCGGGATTTTTATCTGGCGGTCTCAGATGTTGATCTGAGACTGCTTTTTTACGAAATGAAAATAATTAAATATCTAACTAGTTTATTGTCATAAATATTAAAAAAATGTGAAAAATTATATTAATGCTTGATTTTTTTGGAAGATAATACTAATATATCGATTAGATATCTAACTGATTAAAAAGGAGGTATAGCAATGCGCTGTGATCTGGATAAGGTTCCAAGTGTCGGACTCTTTGGGATGGTGGTTCATCAGGGCGGACTGCGGGCACAGAAGATGTTTGACAAGTATGGGCTGAATAAGAGTCAGGCAGGCATCCTTTTTATGCTGCATCATGAGGAAGCTGTTTCTCAAAAGCCTCTTTCTCAGAAGGAGCTGGCAAAAAAGTTGAATGTGACGGCGCCGTCTATTACATCTGCGATTCAGAAGATGGAGAAAGCTGGATTTATCAAACGGCAGCCGGATGAAAAGGATCAAAGGATCATGCGTCTGTATCTGGATGAAAAGGGAAAGGCCTGCATTGAACATGTAAAGGAAGTGGCCATGCAGATGGATGAAATCATGTTCCGCGGCATCAGTCAGGAAGAGAAGCTTCTTTTGCGAAGAATTATGATTCAGATTTTTGACAACTTAAAAGAAGAACCAAGGTTTCATACATCGGGAGAAAGCAAAACAGAGAGATAAGGCAGGAAAGGAGAGCGTATGAAAAATCTATTTAAATTTATCGGACATTACTGGAAAGCGGTCATCGCGATTGTTGCGATACTGGCAGTACAGGCTTATTGTGACCTGTCACTTCCAGCTTATACATCCGATATTGTCAACGTGGGAATCCAGCAGGGCGGAATTGAAGATAAAGTGCCGGCTGCGATTTCAGAAGAAGAGTGGAATAAGGTGATGTTGTTTGTATCACAAAAGGACCAGGACACGGTGAAGGATGCATATGAAAAAGACGAGAGTTCTTATGATAAGACCGCCTTCGTTTTGAAGGATTTCGTCAAGGAAGATGAGACAGCGCTGAAGAAAGTAGAAGATGTTTTAGCGCTTCCGATGATGGTAACTTCCGGTTTTGAGTCCGGAAGCAAGCAGACTCAGAAAATGGAGAAGGAACTGAAAAAACAGATTCCAAAGGAGATGCTCACAGAAGATACTACGGTGTTTGATATTTTACAGATGATGCCGCAGGAATCCAGAGAGGAACTGGTAAAAGAGATCAAAAAAGAAATGAAAGACATGCCGGATATGATTCTGGAGCAGGCAGCAGTAAGTTATGCAAGGAATGCATATCAGGATCTGGGTATGGATGTAGATCAGATGCAGTATCACTATCTGTTTACTACGGGCGGTAAGATGATCGCACTTGCGTTTCTTGGAATGGCAGCCAGTGTTTTAGTCTGTTATCTGGCTTCACGGGTGGGAGCAAGAGTCGGACGGGATCTCAGAGGAAGAGTGTTCCGAAAGGTAGTTGGATTTTCCAACAACGAATTTGATCATTTTTCGACTGCATCATTGATTACAAGGAGTACCAATGATATTCAGCAGGTACAGTTTTTGGCAGTTATGGTTCTGCGAATGGTATTGTATGCACCGATTCTCGCGTTGGGCGGTGTTTATAAGGTATTTCAGACCAATGTTTCAATGTCCTGGATCATTGCACTTGCGGTGATTTTGATCTTTTGTGTGGTGTTGGTGCTGTTTGTTGCGGCAATGCCAAAGTTCAAAACATTGCAGAAACTGGTAGACAGGCTGAATCTGGTGACAAGAGAAATTCTGACCGGGCTTTCAGTGATTCGAGCATTCAGTACAGAAAAGCATGAAGAAGAGCGGTTCGACACAGCTAACAAAAACCTGACGAGAACGAATTTGTTTGTTAACCGTGCGATGACATTTATGATGCCGACGATGATTCTGATCATGAATGGTGTTTCTGTTCTGATCGTATGGAACGGGGCACATGGAATCAGTGACGGTCAGATGCAGGTTGGAGATATGATGGCATTTATTCAGTATACGATGCAGATTATTATGGGATTCCTGATGATCTGTATGATTTCGATCATGCTTCCAAGAGCGGGAGTGTCTGCAGATCGTATTCAGGAAATTCTGACAAGTGAGACGGTGATCGATGATCCGAAAGAAGCAAAGGCATTCTGTAAAGAAGAAGCAGGTGTCCTGAAGTTTGATCATGTGTCATTCCGTTATCCGGGAGCAGACGAAGATGTACTCCATGATATTCATTTTACGGCAAGGCCGGGAGAGACGACAGCGATTATCGGAAGTACCGGAAGCGGAAAATCCACACTGGTCAATCTGATCCCGCGATTTTATGATGTGACGGAAGGAACGATCACCCTGGATGGTGTGGATATCAGAGAAGTATCCCAGCATACGCTGCGTGATAAGATTGGATATGTTCCGCAGAAAGGTGTTCTGTTTTCCGGAGATATTGCTTCCAATATTTTGTTTGGAAATCCGGATGGAGGAGAAGCTGTGATGAAGGAAGCAGCACAGATCGCACAGGCGGAAGAGTTTATCGAAGCAAAATCAGAGAAATATCACAGTCATATAGCACAGGGCGGTTCGAATGTATCAGGAGGACAGAAGCAGAGGCTTTCCATTGCAAGAGCAATTGCAAAACGTCCAGAATTGTTTATTTTTGATGACAGCTTTTCGGCGCTTGACTATAAGACAGATGTTGCACTTAGAAAAGCGTTGAAGAAAAAGACTGCGCAGAGCACGGTGCTGATCGTAGCACAGCGTATCAGCACAATCCTTCATGCAGAGCAGATTATTGTATTAGATGAAGGAAAGATTGCCGGAATCGGAACGCATAGAGAACTTTTGGATTCGTGTGAAGTGTATCGTCAGATTGCGGCTTCACAGCTTTCTGAGGAAGAGTTAGATTTGAACGGAAAGGGGGCAGAGGCAAATGCCTAGACATGGACATATGGGGCCGGGCGGCGCCAATGAGAAAGCAAAAGACTTTAAGGGAACGCTGAAAAAGCTTCTTCATTATATGAGTGTCTTTAAAGTACAGATGGCATTTATTGTGATTTTTGCAATCTGTGGAACCGTTTTTGATATTGTAGGACCGAAGATTTTAGGAAAGGCCACAACAGAGATTTATAATGGTCTGGTCAGTAAAGTGTCAGGCGGCAGTGGAATGGACTTTGGGAGAATTGGGCAGATTCTTCTGATGACATTGGGATTATATCTGATCAGCGCATTGTGTTCGTTTATCCAGGGCTATCTGATGACGGGAGTTTCCCAGAAAACAACATACCGTTTGCGTAAGGAGATTTCCGAGAAGATCAATCGGATGCCGATGAATTATTTTGATACAAAGCCGGTCGGAGAAGTACTCTCCAGAGTGACCAATGATATTGATACGCTGGGACAGAGTCTGAACCAGAGTGCGACACAGATGATCACGTCCGTGACAACATTGATCGGAGTACTGGCAATGATGCTTTCCATCAGCCCGTTAATGACATTGGCGACGCTGGTAATCCTGCCGGTCTCTATGATCCTGATTTCATTTGTGATGAAGCATTCACAGAAATATTTCCGCGGACAGCAGGAATATCTGGGAAATGTGAATGGGCAGGTGGAAGAAATCTACAGTGGACATAATATCATCAAAGCCTTCAATAAAGAGGAAGATGTGATTCGTGAGTTTGATACAACCAATGACAGGCTTTATGATTCCGCATGGCGTTCTCAGTTTTTTTCCGGGATGATGATGCCGATCATGCAGTTTATCGGAAATCTCGGATATGTGGTGGTTGCGATTCTGGGAGGATTTCTGGCGATCAGAAAGACAATTGAAGTAGGAGATATTCAGTCTTTTATTCAGTATGTGAAACGTTTTACACAGCCGATCCAGCAGATCGCACAGGTTGCGAACATGCTGCAGATGACGGCGGCGGCGTCCGAGAGAGTGTTTGAATTCCTGGAGGAAGAAGAGGAAGATCAGACTGTGGAGCATCCGGTATCGGTAGAAAATCTGGAAGGAAATGTAAGCTTTGATCATGTTCATTTTGGATACAATGCGGATAAGATCATTGTCAATGACTTCTCAGCAGAAGTAAAAGAGGGGCAGAAAATTGCAATTGTAGGGCCGACCGGAGCAGGAAAGACGACGATGATCAAGCTTCTGATGCGATTCTACGATGTGAACAGCGGTGCCATCAAGATCGACGGACATGACGTCAGGGATTTCAACAGAAGTGAACTGCGTGAGATGTTCGGAATGGTGCTGCAGGATACCTGGCTGTTCAATGGAAGTATCCGGGACAATATCAAATACGGAAAACTGGATGCAACGGATGAAGAAGTGATCCAGGCAGCCAAGGCAGCTCATGTGCATCAGTTTGTGAAGACACTTCCGGGCGGATATGATATGGAACTGAATGAAGAAGCAAACAATGTATCTCAGGGACAGAAACAGCTGTTGACGATCGCGAGGGCAATTCTGGCAGATCCGAAGATCCTGATTCTGGATGAGGCGACAAGTTCTGTAGATACAAGGACAGAGGTATTGATCCAGAAGGCCATGGATAACCTGATGAAGGGACGTACCAGCTTTGTAATCGCTCATCGTCTGTCAACGATCCGGGATGCAGATATGATCCTTGTTATGAAAGACGGAGATATCGTAGAGCAGGGAAATCACGAAGAACTTCTGGCAAAAGGCGGATTCTATGCGGATCTGTATAACTCACAGTTTGAGAAAACAACGGAAGTGGCATAATATAAGAACCGGCAGGAGAGGAGACTTTCCTGTCGGTTTTGTGTTTCGTGAAAAAATATGTTATACTAAAAAATATGACAAAAAAGGGGGCAAAAGAGTATGCCGTTGACACATTTTGATGCGGAGGGAAAAGCTCGCATGGTAGACGTGACAGAGAAAAAAAAGACGGTAAGAGAAGCAACAGCAACCGGAAAGATCAAAGTCAGCCGGGACGTGTATGATGCGATTGAAGCCGGAACGGTCGGAAAAGGCGATGTGCTTTCTGTGGCGACCACAGCCGGGATCATGGGTGTGAAACGGACGGCGGATCTGATTCCGATGTGTCATATCCTGCCGATCACGAACTGTAAGATCCGTTTTGAAAAGGATCCAAAAAATCTGGAGATCACCTGTTTTTGTACGGTAAAAGTGACCGGAAAGACCGGAGTGGAGATGGAGGCGCTGACAGGTGTCAGTGTGGTGCTTCTGACGATTTATGATATGTGTAAGGCTCTGGATAAATTTATGGAGATACAGGATATTTATCTTTGTAAAAAGACCGGAGGAAAGAGCGGAGAAATCGTAAATCCGAGAATGGAAGACAGAGGAGAAGAGGGAAGATGAAGGCAGCAGTTGTGACATTGAGCGACAGGGGATTTCGAAACGAACGGGAAGATAAAAGCGGAGAGCTGGTACAGATGATGTTGAAAGAAGCCGGATATGAAGTGGCGGAATACAGGTTACTTCCGGATGAGCAGGCGCAGATTGAGACGGTATTAAAAGAGTTGAGTGATGAGAAAGAGATGGATCTGATCCTCACGACAGGAGGAACCGGGTTTTCGCAAAGAGACTGTACACCGGAAGCAACGCTGAATGTAGCTACCAGAAATGCGCCGGGGATTGCAGAAGCAATGCGGTATGCGTCACTGGCTATTACCCCCAGAGCGATGTTGAGCCGCGGGGCATCGGTGATTCGAAATCAGACACTGATCATTAACCTTCCGGGCAGTCCGAAAGCGGTGAAAGAAAATCTGGAGTATATTTTGCCTACACTGTCACATGGACTGGAAATTTTAAAAGGAGTGACAGGAGAATGCGGGATCAGTTTGAAAGAAACATAAATTATATGAGAGTGTCTGTCACAGACCGATGTAATCTGCGCTGCGTGTATTGCATGCCAAAAGATGGCGTTCAGCAGATTTCTCACGATGAGATCCTTACGTTTGATGAGATCGCAAGGGTGTGCCGGATCGGGGCAGAACTTGGGATTTCCAGGATCAAGCTGACAGGCGGCGAACCGCTGGTGCGAAAGGGGATTGAAGACCTTGCAGAGATGATCTGCCGGATTCCGGGAATCGAGCAGGTGACGCTGACGACAAACGGAATCCTGTTAAAAGACAAATTGCCTGCACTCAAAAAGGCTGGAATTTCTGCGGTTAACATCAGTCTCGATACGATGGACAGAGCGCAGTACCAGGAATTGACAGGAAAGGACTGTTTGTTGCAGGTAACGGAAGGCATTCGGGCGGCACTGGAGCAGGGGATGCGTGTGAAAATAAACTGCGTGGCGCTGAATGAATGTAATGAGTCTCAGTGGGGAAAGCTTGCAGCATTGGCAAAAGAGTATCCGCTGGATGTGCGTTTTATTGAAATGATGCCGATTGGTCTTGGAAAAGCTTATCAGGGAAGTATGCAGGAAGTGATACAGAAGAACCTGGAAAACATATATGGTGCAGCAAAGCCGGATTCAGGGGGAGTGCGTGGAAATGGTCCGGCAGTATACTGGGAGTTTCCGGGGATTCAGGGAAAGATTGGATTTATCAGTGCAATCTCCCATAAGTTCTGCAGAGACTGCAACCGGATTCGGATGACAGCTGAAGGTTTTGTGAAGCCCTGTCTGCAGTTCGCACAGGGAGTGGATATGAGATCCCTTTTAAGAGGGCAGAGGGATGATGAAGAACTGAAGCAGATATTAGAGCGGTTGATTTATGAAAAGCCGCGCTGCCATCAGTTTGAAACAGAAAAAGCGGACGAAAGTCTCGAACAGCGCGAGATGTCAAAAATCGGAGGATAGGTTGAAATGGGAATTGTAAGAGCAGTGTGTACGAGTCCGGCAAAGGGAACGCAGAAGACGAACGTGAAAAGTGCGGAATTTATAGAAGATTTTGGAATCAAAGAGGATGCCCATGCGGGAAAGTGGCATCGTCAGATCAGTCTTCTTTCCTATGAAAAGATCGAGGCGTTTCGGGCAAGAGGAGCAGAGGTTGCAGATGGTGCATTTGGAGAAAATCTGGTGGTAGAGGGATTTGACTTTAAAAATCTTCCGGTGGGAACCAGGTTTCAGTGCAACGAAGTTATTTTAGAGATGACACAGATTGGAAAGGAATGTCATTACGGATGTGAGATTTTTCAGAAGATGGGAGACTGTATCATGCCAAGGGAAGGTGTATTTGCAAGGGTCATCCACGGCGGACGGATTTCCTCCGGGGATGAGATGTACATGTTGGGTCAAGGTGAGCAGTAACCATTTCGATATGAAGTGAGAGAAGATTTTCTTGCAGAAATAAAGGAAACGTAATATAGTGTAAAAAGCAAAAGTAAACGGAGGAACAAACATGAAATGGAATAAATTTCGTCTGACAACAACAACAGAGGCGGAGGATATTGTCAGCAGTATGCTTATGGATCTGGGAATCCAGGGGGTCGAGATTGAAGATAAAGTTCCGCTGACACGGTCGGATAAAGAGCAGATGTTCGTTGATATCCTGCCGGAGACAGAGGCAGATGACGGTGTGGCATACCTGAGTTTTTATCTGGAGGAGGATGAAGATAAAGAGAAGGTACTTGCTGATGTGCGTGCAGAATTACAGGATATGGCATCCTATTTGAACGTGGGTGCGTGTACGATCGAAGAGTCTCAGACAGAGGATGTGGACTGGGTAAATAACTGGAAGCAGTATTTTCATCAGTTCTATGTGGATGACATTCTGATCATCCCATCCTGGGAGGAAGTAAAGCCGGAAGACAGTGATAAAATGGTGATCCATATTGATCCGGGGACTGCATTCGGAACAGGAATGCATGAGACAACCCAGCTTTGTATCCGGCAGATCCGCAAATATACAACGCCGGAGACAACAATCCTTGATGTGGGATGCGGAAGCGGTATTCTGGGAAGCTGGCTTTGAAATTCGGCGCAAAATATTCCGTCGGAACAGATCTGGATCCATGTGCAATCGAGGCAACTTATGAGACATGGAAGTTAACGGCATCAGTAAAGAGATGTACGAAGTGATGATCGGAAATATCATTGATGACAAAGACGTGCAGGACAAAGTCGGTTATGGAAAATATGACATTGTCGTCGCAAATATTCTGGCAGATGTTTTGGTCGCACTGACACCGGTGATCGTGGATCAGCTCAAAGACGGTGGAATTTACATCACCAGCGGAATTATTGATGACAAAGAAGAGACAGTGGTAGAGGCAGTTAAAGCAGCAGGTCTGGAAGTCCTGGAAGTGACGTATCAGGGTGAGTGGGTTTCTGTGACAGCAAGAAAGAACGGATAAGGAAGGATTAAGATCCATGCAGAATTTTTTTGTATATGACTCTCAGGTGCAGGGGGAAAACATTTATATAGAGGGAACCGATGTAAATCACATCGTACATGTTCTTCGTATGAAGGCTGGAGAGGAAGTCAGCGTACACGATGATGTGAACCGGAAATACCTGTGCCGGATCGAGGAACTGCTGGAAGAAAGAGTGGTGCTTTCGATTGTGGAGCAGCAGGAATCAGACACGGAACTTTCCTGCCCGATCTATCTGTTCCAGGGTCTTCCAAAGGGAGATAAGATGGAATGGATCATTCAGAAGTGTGTAGAGCTTGGCGTACATGCAATCGTGCCGGTCGCGACGAAGCGGGCGGTTGTAAAGCTGGACGAGAAGAAAGCGCAGAAAAAAGTGAACAGATGGAATGCCATCGCAGAGAGTGCGGCGAAGCAGTCCGGAAGAGGGATCGTTCCGGAAGTACTTCCGGTGATGAAATGGAAGGAGGCGCTGGAATACGCGCGTCAGCTGGATGTTAAGATGATCCTTATGAGAAGGCAGCAGGGATAAACGCGACAAAGCAGCTGATCGGCTCTGTTTCTTTTGGGCAGTCAGTCGGGATTTTTATCGGTCCGGAAGGCGGCTTTGAAGAGGCAGAAGTGGAAGCTGCAAAAGCGATGGGAGCAGTCCCGGTGACTCTGGGAAAAAGGATCTTACGAACAGAGACGGCCGGAATGACGATCCTGTCAATTCTGATGTATCATCTGGAAAGAGAGTAACATAGTTTAATATTGAGAAGAAGTGAAAAGGAAGGTATCATGGAAGTATATTTGGACAATTCGGCGACTACCAGATGTTACACAGAGGTGGGAGAACTGGTATATAAAGTGATGTGTCAGGACTATGGAAATCCGTCTTCCATGCACCGTAAAGGTGTGGATGCGGAGCATTATATCAAGGATGCAAAAGAAATTCTGGCAAAAATTCTGAAGGTCAATGCAAAAGAAATTTATTTTACGTCCGGCGGTACAGAAAGTGACAATCTGGCGATCATTGGAACAGCAAAAGCAAACAAAAGAAGAGGAAATCATCTGATCACATCATCTATTGAGCATCCGGCGATTTTGAATACGATGCGTTATCTGGAAGAGGAAGAAGGCTTTCGTGTGACCTATCTTCCGGTGGACAGCATGGGACGCATCAAGCTGGAAGCTCTGAAAGAGGCGTTGTGTGACGAGACAATTCTGGTTTCCGTCATGTATGTGAATAACGAAGTAGGAGCAGTGCAGCCGATCGATGAAGCTGTCCGGATCGTGAAGGAATATAATCCGGATATTCTGTTCCATTCGGATGCCGTACAGGGATTCGGAAAGTATAAGATTTATCCGAAGCGTCAGAAGATCGATCTGCTGACAGGAAGCGGACATAAGATCCACGGACCGAAAGGAACTGGATTTTTATATGTCAGTGAGAAAGTTAAGATCAAACCAATCGTGTTTGGCGGAGAACAGCAGAAAAATGTCCGTTCCGGTACAGAGAACGTTCCGGGGATTGCAGGACTCGGGTTAGCGGCAAAGATGATCTACCATGATCTGGATATGAAGACTGCACTGATGCGGGAACTCAAAGAGTATTTTATTGAAGGAATCGCGAAGATTGAAAATACAACCGTTCACGGGATGACCGATGAAAACAGTGCACCGCATATCATCAGTGTGGGATTTGCAGGGATTCGAAGTGAAGTGCTTCTGCATACGCTGGAAGAGAAAGGAATTTACGTATCCTCAGGTTCTGCATGTGCGTCCAACCATCCGGCAATCAGCGGGGTGTTAAAGGGCATCGGAGCCGGAAAAGAGTATCTGGATGCGACGATCCGTTTCAGCATGTCTGAATTTACAACCAGAGAAGAAATTGACTATACATTGGAAACGCTATATAATTGTGTACCGATGCTGAGAAGATATACAAGACATTGATGCTTGATAAAGAGTCCAAAAGAAAAGGATAAATAAAGGAGAATATCATGAGATTTCATTCATTTTTGATTAAATACGGAGAAATCGGGATCAAAGGAAAGAACCGGTATCTGTTTGAAGACGCTCTGGTGCGTCAGATCCGTTTTGCATTGAAGGATGTGGACGGAGAATTTAATGTACACAAAGCACAGGGGAGAGTGTATGTGGACTGTGAAGGCGAATACGATTACGAAGAGACTGTGGAAAGTTTGAAACGAGTGTTTGGTATCGTAGGAATCTGCCCGGTTGTGCGTCTGCAGGACAATGGATTTGAACAGCTGAAAAAAGATGTGGAAAAATATATCGGAGAAGTGTACCCTGAGAAAAACCAGACATTTAAGATTGAAGCAAGAAGAAGCAGAAAGTCTTATCCGTTGAATTCTATGGAATTGAACTGTGAGTTGGGCGGTGTGATCCTGGATGCGTACCCGGAGATGAAAGTAGACGTACACAATCCGCAGATTCGTCTGAATGTGGAAGTACGGGAAGAGATTTATCTGTACTCAGAGATTATTCCGGGGCCGGGCGGAATGCCGGTAGGAACTAACGGAAGTGCCATGCTCCTGCTCTCCGGTGGTATCGACAGCCCGGTTGCCGGATATATGATCGCAAAACGCGGTGTCGCTCTGGAAGCAACGTATTTCCATGCACCACCGTATACGAGTGAACGTGCAAAAGAAAAAGTGGTGGATCTGGCAAGACTGGTTTCCAGGTATTCCGGCCCGATCAAGCTCAACGTAGTCAACTTTACAGACATTCAGCTGTATATCTATGAGAAGTGTCCGCATGAAGAACTGACGATTATTATGCGAAGATACATGATGAAGATCGCAGAGCATTTTGCAAAACAGGATGGCTGCCTGGGACTGATCACCGGAGAAAGTATCGGACAGGTTGCGAGCCAGACGATGCAGAGCCTTATGGCAACCAATGCGGCATGTACGCTTCCGGTCTACCGTCCGCTGATCGGATTTGATAAAAAAGAAATCGTGGATATTTCTGAAAAGATTGATACGTACGAGACATCGATCCAGCCGTATGAAGACTGCTGTACGATTTTTGTTGCCAAGCATCCGGTGACAAAACCGAATCTGGAGCGTATTGAGAAATCCGAGAGAAATCTGGATGAGAAGATTGATGAGCTGATGCAGACAGCAATCGATACGGTTGAAACGATCATGGTAAAATAGGACAATAAAAAGGCTGCCTCATAAAGAGACAGCCTAAAAATAAATGATTCCATTATTTGATGATGTAAGAATCCAGTGCAGCTAAGATGTCATCCAGATTAGAATCAGCGTGGATATTCAGATCGATCGGTTTAGAAAGATCCAAACTGAAAATTCCCATAATTGATTTGGCATCTATCACATATCTTCCGGACACTAAATCAAAATCGTTGTCATATTTTGTGATTTCGTTTACAAATGATTTTACTTTGTCGATTGAGTTTAAAGAAATCTGTACTGTTTTCATTATAAAAGTCCCTCCTTGATATACAATGCTTCGAGTATCTGTACTCTAGGTATATTCTACGAGAAGTAACTGCAAAAGTCAAGGAACAAACAGGAAAAACAAGGAAAACCAGGAGAATATTTTTATGAAAAAAGTCGCGTTACACAATCTGGGATGTAAGGTAAATGCATATGAGACAGAAGCCATGCAGGAAATGCTGGAACATGCCGGATATGAGATCGTTCCGTTTCAGGAAGGAGCGGACATTTATGTGATCAATACATGCACAGTGACCAATATTGCGGACCGCAAATCAAGACAGATGCTGCATCGGGCAAGAAAGATGAATCCGGATGCTGTTGTGGTCGCAGCCGGCTGTTATGTGCAGGCACAGGCTGAAAAGCAGGTGATCGATCCATGTATTGATATTGTACTCGGAAACAATAAAAAGCAGGATCTTCTGACAGCGCTGCAGGCATATGAAGAAGCACACGGTGATTTGCGGGAAGTGATCGATATCAATCATACAAAAGAATATGAGAATCTGCATCTGACAAAACAGGGGGAGCATACGAGAGCATATATCAAGGTGCAGGATGGCTGCAACCAGTTTTGTTCTTACTGTATTATCCCGTATGCGAGAGGAAGAGTCAGAAGCAGGGCAAAAGAAGATGTAGTAGCAGAAGTGACAGATCTGGCGAAAAACGGATACCAGGAAGTCGTGCTGACGGGAATTCATCTGAGCTCCTATGGCATTGATTTTGAAAATGAAGACAATCTGCTCAGTCTGATTCGTGCAGTGCATAAGATTGAAGGAATCAAAAGGATTCGTCTGGGATCTCTGGAACCAAGGATCATCACAGAAGAGTTTGTACAGGCGATCGCAGCGCTTCCGAAGATGTGCCCGCACTTCCATCTGTCATTGCAGAGTGGCTGCAATGAAACCTTAAAGAGGATGAACCGCAGATATACAAGTGAAGAGTTTTATGAAAAGTGTGAGATATTAAGAAAGTATTTTGAAAAACCGGCGCTGACAACAGATGTGATCGTGGGATTTCCGCAGGAAACAGAGGAAGAATTTGAAACAACGTATGAATTTCTGAAAAAGATCTGCTTCTATGAGACTCATATTTTCAAATATTCCAAACGAGAAGGCACGAAAGCGGCAGTGATGCAGGGACAGATCCCGGAGCAGATCAAGGCAAAAAGAAGCGCCAGACTGATCGAACTGGGGGAGAAAAACCGCAGAGCATATGAAGAATCGTTCCTTGGAAAAACAGTGGAAGTGCTGGTGGAAGAAAAATCGGATGTGAACGGAAAAGAAATGTGGACAGGGCACACAAAAGAGTATATGAAAATTGCACTAGAGTCAGAGAAAAATCTTCAGAATTGTATTCTAAACGTGCAAATTAAAGATGGCCGGGAAATTATTCATTGAATTTTAAAATAGATTATATTAGAATGATAAGTAGGATACTAACGCAATTATGCTGATTCCGGGGAATCAGATCTGCGTGTGAATAAAAGAAAAATGGAGGAGATACGATGAGCGATTTGAGTAATACACAGTTCTTTCAGGTAGAACCGGGACCACAGATTTCTGCAAAAGATATTCTGGAAATCGTGTATAAGGCACTGAAAGAAAAAGGATACAACCCGGTTAACCAGATCGTGGGATACATTATGTCAGGAGATCCTACTTACATTACCAGCTATAATGGAGCAAGAAGCCTGATTATGAAGGTGGAAAGGGATGAATTGGTCGAAGAACTGTTAAAAGCGTATATCGAGCATAATTCATGGGAATAATCGACTATGCGGATCATGGGACTGGATTATGGCACGAAGACTGTAGGGGTTGCGATCAGCGATGCTCTTGGTCTGACTGCGCAGGGATAGAGACCATTCAGAGAAAAGAGGAAAACAAGCTGCGCCGTACACTCGCCCGGATTGAAGACTGGTAAGGGAATATGAAGTGGATACGATCGTGCTTGGTTTTCCGAAGCATATGAATAACGATGTGGGTGAACGTGCAAAAAAGTCTCTGGAATTCAAAGAGATGCTGGTGCGCAGGACAGGACTTGATGTGGTGATGTGGGACGAGCGGCTTACTACCGTGGAGGCAGAGCGTACATTGATCGAGAGTCAGGTGCGGCGCGAGAACAGAAAGCAGTATATTGACAAGATCGCAGCTGTTTTTATCCTGCAGGGATATCTGGATTCGATTTATTTGAAAAAGAAAGCTGAAGAGGAAAACTAGAAGCTACCCACAGGAGGAAGAACGCATGGAAAAGATTAAGTTTTGTTTTGACGAGTCGGGAGACAGCGTTGAATTTTTTGTACTGGAACAGACAAAGATCAACGGGGCATCCTATATTCTTGTGACAGATTCACAGGAGGATGACGCGGAGTGTCTGATCTTAAAAGAAGGTGAATCTCAGGACGCGAAAGAGAGTGTCTATGAGATCGTAGAGGACGACGTAGAATTACAGGCGGTTTCCAAAGTATTTGAGGAACTGCTGGAAGATGTAGAGATTGAAATGTAACTTAGAATATTACTTTACCGCAGGGGACGTGGAGGATGACAGTAGAACAGGAAAAAGTACAGGGGATGCTCAAGGAAAAGCTCAGAGAAAAAGGCTGGAAAGTGACCAGACAGAGACTTTCTATTTTGCAGACCCTGGCAGAACATAAAGGGCAGCATCTGGCGGCGGAAGATATTTTTGAGCTGATGAAGGATGAATATCCGGAAATGGGGCTTGCGACCGTGTACCGTACGCTGCAGCTTTTGTATGAGATTCAGCTGATCGACCGGATTCATTTCAATGATGGATGTATCCGGTATGAGATCGGTCATATATTTGACGGAGACTCCAAACACAGTCATCATCATCTGATCTGCAGAACATGTGGGCGTGTGATGCCGTTTGAAGATGATTTTCTGGAGGATCTGGAGGCACAGATCGAAGCCGATACCGGTTTTCATGTGTTGGATCATGAACTGAAATTTTATGGTCAGTGTAAGGAATGTGCCGAAGCTTCCATGCGGAAAGAGAATACATAAAAAACTCATGGAGGTGTATATTTTTGAAAAAAGAAAATCGTGGAAAATTAAAAATCATTCCTTTGGGAGGTCTTGAGCAGATCGGTATGAATATTACTGCTTTCGAATATGAAGACAGTATCATTGTGGTAGACTGCGGGCTTGCATTCCCGGAGGATGACATGCTCGGAATCGATCTGGTCATTCCGGATGTGACTTATCTGAAGGATAATATATCCAAAGTAAAAGGATTTGTGATCACCCATGGTCATGAAGATCATATCGGAGCTTTGCCGTATGTACTTAAGGAGATCAATCTTCCAATCTATACTACAAAGCTGACAATGGGAATCATCGAGAACAAGTTAAAAGAGCATAATCTGCTCCGTACGACAAAGAGAAAAGTGGTGCGTCATGGACAGTCCATCAATCTTGGACAGTTCCGAATTGAATTTATCAAGACGAACCACAGTATTCAGGATGCTTCCGCACTGGCGATCTATTCACCGGCAGGAACTGTTGTGCATACCGGAGACTTCAAGGTGGATTATACACCGGTATTCGGAGATGCCATTGATCTGCAGCGTTTTGCGGAGATCGGAAAGAAAGGTGTGCTGGCTCTGATGTCAGACAGCACGAATGCAGAGCGGAAAGGATTTACCCAGTCAGAGCGTACGGTGGGAATTACGTTTGATCATATTTTTGCAGAGCATCAGAACACAAGAATCATCATCGCGACATTTGCATCGAACGTAGACCGTGTGCAGCAGATCATCAACTCTGCGTATAAGTACGGAAGAAAAGTTGTGGTAGAAGGACGCAGCATGGTAAATATCATTACGACAGCATCTGAGCTTGGGTATCTGAATGTTCCGGAGAATACACTGATCGAGATCGATCAGTTGAAGAACTATCCACCGGAGAAGACCGTTCTGATCACAACAGGAAGCCAGGGAGAATCCATGGCTGCACTTTCTAGAATGGCAGGGGATGTACACCGTAAAGTGACGATTCAGCCGAATGACACGATCATTTTCAGTTCGAATCCGATTCCTGGAAATGAGAAGGCAGTATCCCGTGTGATCAATGAGCTTTCTGCAAAGGGGGCGAACGTGATATTCCAGGATGCGCATGTTTCCGGACATGCCTGTCAGGAAGAGCTAAAGCTGATCTATTCGCTGGTAAAACCAAAGTATGCCATTCCGGTGCATGGTGAGTACCGCCACTTAAAAGCAAATGCGGAGATCGCGCAGTCTCTGGGAATTCCGAAAGAGAATATCTTTATCATCCAGAGCGGAGATGTGATCGAGCTGAGTGATGCAGAAGCAAAAATAGTGGATAAAGTCCATACAGGAGCGATTCTGGTAGATGGTCTGGGTGTCGGTGATGTCGGAAATATCGTACTGCGAGACAGACAGCATCTGGCAGAGGACGGAATTTTGATCGTTGTTCTGACACTGGAAAAAGGCAGCAACAATCTGCTGGCAGGACCGGATATCGTATCCAGAGGATTTGTCTATGTAAGAGAATCCGAAGGACTGATGGAAGAAGCCAGAAAGGTTGTGACAGACAGTCTGGATAAATGTCTTTCCGGAAGACATGCGGACTGGAATAAGATCAAGATGACGATCCGTGACACAATGAACGATTTTATCTGGAAGAAAACAAAGAGAAGACCAATGGTCATTCCGATTATTATGGATGTGTAAGATATGATAGTAGATGAACGTATCGTGACATTCATCAATTCCTTAGAGACAGAGAACAGTGAAATACTCGAAGCAGTGGAACAGGAAGCTCTGAGCACATATGTGCCGATCATACGAAAAGAAATGCAGAGTTTCCTGAAAGTGCTTCTGATGATACAAAAACCTATGTGCATCCTGGAAGTAGGGACCGCAGTAGGTTTCTCTGCGTTATTGATGAGTGAAGCGGCACCAGAAGGGTGCAGGATCACAACAATTGAAAATTACGAAAAGAGAATTCCGATCGCCAGGGAGAATTTCAGACGGGCAGGGAAAGAAGAGCAGATCACGCTCATAGAGGGAGATGCTATGGATGTGCTGAAAACACTGGAGGGCAGCTTTGATTTTATTTTTATGGATGCTGCAAAGGGACAGTATATCCGGTATATGCCCCAGGTGCTGCGTTTGCTTCGTCCGGGCGGAACTCTTGTGACAGATAATGTACTGCAGGATGGGGATATTATCGAATCCCGTTTTGCGGTGGAACGGAGAAACCGAACGATTCATTCCAGAATGCGGGAGTATCTGTACGAATTAAAACACCATGAACTGCTGACAACGTCCATTATTCCGCTTGGGGATGGAGTGGCTGTCAGTGTGAAGAAACAGGAAGGAGAATAAAATGGCAAGACATCCTGAACTTTTGATACCGGCAAGCAGCCTGGAAGTATTAAAGACAGCAGTCATTTTTGGAGCAGATGCGGTTTATATCGGAGGAGAGGCATTTGGACTCCGTGCAAAAGCGAAGAACTTTTCCATGGAGGACATGAAAGAAGGAATCGCATTTGCGCATGAACATGATGTGAAAGTGTATGTAACAGCCAATATCCTGGCACACAATGAGGATCTGCCGGGAGTGCGTAAATATTTTGAGGAACTCAAGGAAATCAAGCCGGATGCTCTTATTATTGCGGATCCGGGAGTGTTTGAGATCGCAAAAGAAGTGTGCCCTGAGATTGAGAGACACATCAGTACTCAGGCAAACAATACAAACTATGGAACCTATAATTTCTGGTATAAACAAGGCGCGAGCCGCGTGGTTTCCGCCAGAGAGCTGTCTCTGGAAGAAATCAAAGAGCTGCGCGCGAATATTCCGGAGGATCTGGAAATCGAGACATTTGTACATGGAGCGATGTGTATTTCTTATTCCGGAAGATGCCTTCTGAGCAACTATTTCACAGGCAGAGATGCAAACAGGGGGGCATGTACCCACCCGTGCCGCTGGAAATATGCGGTTGTGGAGGAGAAGAGACCGGGAGAGTATCTGCCGGTTTATGAGAATGAAAGAGGAACTTATATTTTCAACTCTAAGGATCTGTGCATGATCCAGTATATCCCGGAGATTCTGGACGCGGGTATTGACAGTCTGAAAATCGAAGGACGTATGAAAACCGCGCTCTATGTGGCAACAGTTGCAAGAACCTACAGAAAGGCGATCGATGACTATCAGAAGGATCCGGAATTATATAAAAAGAATATGCCGTGGTATCTGGAGCAGATCTCCAATTGTACGTACCGCCAGTTTACGACAGGATTCTTCTTTGGAAAACCGGATGAGACAACACAGATCTATGACAGCAATACGTATGTGAAAGAGTATACCTATCTCGGAATTATCGGAGAGGTCAGGGACGGTCTGTGCCGGATCGAACAGCGCAACAAGTTTTCTGTGGGTGAGATCATTGAGATCATGAAGCCGAACGGGGAAAATGTGGAAGCGAAAGTAGAGCGTATCCTCAATGAAGAAGGAGAGGAGCAGGAGAGTGCTCCTCACTCAAAACAGGTGTTATATGTGGCGCTGGATCAGAAGGCGGACAAATATGATATCTTACGAAGAGCAGAAAAAGACGCGTAGCTTTTCGACCGCGCTCTTTTCTATCCGGGATACATAAGAGCGGGAGATTCCCAGTTGTTTGGCGACTTCCCTCTGCGTGTATTCCTCGCCGCCATAAAGTCCATACCGCATTTTTAAAACGAGTTTTTCCCGCTGGGAGAGCTCGTTTTCTACTTTTTCATACAGCTTCTGGATATTTTCTTTCAGGCATACCCGTTCCGGGATGTCGTCTTCATCCGTTTCGATAATATCGTATAATTTGATCTCGTTTCCTTCCCGGTCCGTACCGATGGGTTCATATAAAGAAATCTCTTTTGACGTCTTTTTCCGTGCGCGCAGATGCATCAGGATTTCGTTTTCCACACACTTGGAGGCATAGGCTGCCAGACGGTTTCCTTTGCTTGGATTAAAGGTGACAATGGCTTTGATCAAACCGATGGTTCCGATTGAGATCAGATCTTCGGGATCTTCGTCCACATACTGATATTTTTTGATCACATGTGCAACGAGCCGCAGATTCCGTTCAATCAGAATGTGTTTTGCCTGCAGGTCACCCTCAGTATATTTTTGAATATATTCTTTTTCTTCGGAAGGGGTGAGGGGATTTGGAAATGATTTCAAGACAGCACCTCAAAGCACATTTGATAACAGTGTATGTAAAGAAGGCATGATTTGTGCTTTTCCACTTGAAAAGAGGACGGGCAGAAAAAAGTAGTTGACAAACAGCGCGCAGGAGAGATATAGTAAGACTACATTCCCGGAGCGATCCGCTCTGGAGAGTATAAGATCTATTGATTCAAAAGCCGTATCGGCCAACGTTTTCAAGTTACAAATTTATTAGAAGATCAGTTATGTGGGGACTGAACGTACAGGCTCTTGGAAAAGGAGTGTGTGATGAGTTTTTGCTCAGTATTATCTGCAGCAGTGATCGGGCTGCGGGTAGAATTTATTCATGTGGAAGCTGACGTCAGCAACGGGCTTCCGGTATTTCATATGGTGGGATACCTTTCTTCTGAAGTGAAGGAGGCAGCAGAGCGTGTGCGCACAGCAATCAGAAACAGTGGAGTTTCATTTCCAGCCAAGCGGACGATCGTCAATCTGCGCCGGCAAATGTAAGAAAGAGAGGAGCGTCGTTTGATCTTCCCATTGCAGTGGCAGTGATGATTGCATTGGGATGTCAGATTTCAGAGGGGGTAAGGCATACGCTTTTTATAGGAGAACTGGGACTGGATGGCAGTGTGCTGGAAGTACCTGGTGTTCTGCCGATCGTTCTGGAGGCAAAAAAGGCGGGAGTGAAACGCTGCATTGTACCAGAAGCAAATGAGGCGGAAGGCGCACTTGTGAAAGGAATCGAGATCATTGGGGTAAAGCATCTTAAGCAGATTACAAAGATTCTTTCAGGAGAGAGAGAAAAAGAAAAAACAAGGAATCAAGCAAAAAAGCAGACGGTAAAAAATCTGCAGCCGGATTTTTCTGAAATGCAGGGTCAGGCAGCCGTCAAGCGTGCAGCGGAGATTGCAGTGGCAGGCGGACATAATCTTCTTTTGATCGGACCGCCGGGAAGCGGAAAGACCATGGCAGCGGAACGGATTGCCGGAATTCTGCCGCCTCTGACATTAGAAGAGAGCATGGAGATTACAAAAATATACAGTATTATGGGACTTCTTGATGAGAAAGAACCGCTGATCCAGAGCCGGCCTTTTCGCAGTGTACACCATACGGCCACAAGGGCAGCACTGGCTGGAGGCGGGATGATCCGACGCCGGGAGAGATCACACTCGCACACGGCGGTGTTTTGTTTTTGGATGAATTGCCGGAGTTTTCGAAAAGTGTGATCGAGGTACTGAGACAGCCGCTTGAAGAGCACCAGATGCGGATTGCGAGAACACACGGAAATTATGTATTTCCAGCGGGATTTTATTTTGATCGCGGCGATGAATCCATGTCCCTGCGGATGCTATCCGGATATGCAGAAATGTACCTGTACGCCTGTGCAGATTCAGAATTATTTAGGAAGGATCAGTCAGCCGTTTCTGGATCGAATCGATCTGTGTGTAGAGGCGCCCCGGGTGGAATATGACTCACTGGTGGAGAAGAAAGCACAGGAATCTTCGGAAGCAATCCGGCAGAGAGTATGTGAAGTGCGAAATCTGCAGAGAATGCGTTATGGAGGAACAAAGGTAAATGCAAGACTGGACAGCCGGGAGACAGAAGAATTCTGCCGTCTGGGAGAGCCGGAAAACGAAGTGATGAAGCAGGCATTTGCTGCCTTTGGATTTACAGCACGTACTTATCATAAAGTGTTAAAGGTGGCGAGAACGATCGCAGATCTGACGGAAGTCAGGAAATTCTAAAGCAGCATTTGTGTGAGGCAATCGGCTATCGGACGCCGGATAAGAAGTACTGGAAACGATAGGAGGAAAGAACGCATGAAAGTATGAATACTGGTTTGCCGGAATCGAAATATTCCGGATCGGACAAAAAATAAAAA
>ENA-OQBT01000258-OQBT01000258.1-human-gut-metagenome-genome-assembly--contig:-NODE-258-length-36632-cov-7.089029_pt1 | contig 36632 bp, 44 predicted proteins | sample MGYA00242749_ERZ504557 | MGnify/ENA primary metagenome ERZ504557 (study PRJEB26092, sample SAMD00036243) | human gut metagenome | host: Homo sapiens | study: EMG produced TPA metagenomics assembly of... | reverse complement strand
TTTTGTTTTTTTGTTAAGAAGTGGCTTATCAACCATAAATGGAGATGGCATTTACAAGCAATTAGGCTTGCCTTACTATTGATGACTATTCTTGCAATTATCACACCTTATGTTGATTCCATTATTACTATTGCAGGCTTGGCATTCTTTGCCTCTCTCCAAGTAGGTATTTTTAAGCGGGTTAGAGGAGTAAATTACGCCTCCTTCATGATGACTGGTAATATCACTAATACTTCCCTAACAGTTGCAAGAGCTATTGATGAGAGTGATCCTAAAGTACTAAAACAAGCTTCTTACACTATTATTATCATCTTTACCTTTATGGTGGGAGTCGCAGCATCAACTTGGTTTGCCCAATATTTACATGAATACAGTCTATATACAACTTTGCTCCCTTTGTTTATTTTAAATTATTTTCTATTTATCGAAGCAAAAGAAAAACGCAACTAGAGATTCTAGATTGCGTTTTTTCATCTGATCCCAGCAGGATTCGAACCTGCGACCGTTCGCTTAGAAGGCGAATGCTCTATCCAGCTGAGCTATGGGACCAATAACTCTATTAGTTTACAAAATATATAGCAACATGTCAATACTTTGTAAAAGCTGGATAAAAACTAACATAAAATTCGAACAAATTCAGCAAAATTTAATTTTATTTTTTTGAAAAAAGTATAGACAAAATCGAATACTCTGATATAATAATAAGAGTGTTAGCGAGATAAAAATCTCAAAACTTGGTCCGTTGGTCAAGGGGTTAAGACACCGCCTTTTCACGGCGGTAACACGGGTTCGAATCCCGTACGGACTATTTTTGCTACTTAGCAGTTTTATCCGCCATAGCTCAGTTGGTAGTAGCGCATGACTGTTAATCATGATGTCGTAGGTTCGAGTCCTACTGGCGGAGTGATAAGACACCTCAAGTTGTATAGCTTGAGTTTTTTGTACCCTAAACCTAAAAGTCTAGAACATTCGTTCTAGACCTTTTAGGTTTTTATTTAGGGCGAGTAGCTTTTTGAGTAATTTTTATTTTACCGATGAAGTAAGCATAGCAACAAAATATTCCAAATGCCAAGCAACTAATAATCAAGCCAATCTTAAGGCCATAGGGAATAAAGGTAAGCACAACTTTTCCTTTACCACTAGGGACATCAACCTTCATGAACCCCTTTTGAGCTCGATGAATTTTAACTTTTTTATTATTTACTGTTGCTGTCCACCCCTTGTCGTATGGAATGGTGAAAAATAATGAAGCATTTGTGTGGCTACTATAATCAGTAAATACTTTATTTTTTGATGTAGTAACCTTGGTATCACGTTCATTAATAGTATCCATAGCAATCTTGTAGTTTTGAGTATCAAGGGCATAAAAACTAGGCTTATCAAAGGATATTGCTTTATTTCCAGGAAAATTAAGATTGATGGTGATTGCTTCTTCTGTTTCAAAGTAGCCAAGATCGAAGAAATCAAAAGTATTGTCAGTAACTTGATTCCTTGTCACCCCATTTACAGTAGTTGACAAGGAGTGATTATTGTCATCGGACCAAGAAATGTTAGGAATACTAACGTAGAGTTGACTATGTGGCGGAGCAATGACTTGATAAGTGATAGTAGCAAAATCGTTATTCGAGTTTCTAACATTTTTAGTCACGCGCTGATTCAAAGATTTAGCATCATTATCAGAAAGTTGGGATGGAACTCTTCTAAAGTATGTTAAGTTAAGTCCAGCTAGAGCATTTATTAAGCTAGTTTGATTGTCAAGTGTATTGACAGTAAAGTCAACATTAGTGTAAATCCCATTAGTTAAGATAGCGAGCTGGCTAGCATAATCATTTTGATAAAGTCTTACTGTCTTTTCAGAAGCTATGTAATTAAAACCATACTTATTCAGGTCAAAGTTCGATAAATTATATTTTATTCCGAAGAGACTATCAGCAATAAGTGTATTATTTTGGTAACGTAGGTTTAAATTAGTCCCTTCAGATTTGAACCCCAACCTGTCTAGTGTTGAGCTTGAAGCAGTATTTCGAATGGATGAAAATTGAGAAATACCATTATAATTGAATTTCATACTGTCGTTACCAGTTTGAGCCTCAAGCCTCTCCGTACGGTAAAAATTCTTATTAGTCTGCTTCGTATCTGAAACCAATTTTGAAATTGCCGACATATTCCGTAGGTATCCTTCACGAGTTGGAAAAATCCACTCATTTCCAAGAGCTCCAACAACATAGTAAGTATTTAGTCCAATCTCAAAAATGCAGAATAAGAAGGTGAAACAGCGAAAAACACTCCTAGGAATCTGCTGTCTAAAATAGCTAATAAATAGAATGGCATAGGCTAATAGAAATGCTAGGCTTAATAGCCAGGAAACTGGTTCAATGAAACTATAGTGAGACTGAAAAATCCAAGTTAGTAAGTAAGCGACACTCAATCCTACGAAAGGTAGGAGCAGCCTTTGTAGAGAAAACTTTTCAATTCGGTTGAGAGTTTCTCCTGCCAAAAGAACAATTAAGAGAGAAAGAAGCCAAGAATAGCGATGGAGAAACATGTTAGGTGCATGCATACCTTGCCAAAACAAATCAAGAGGTTGTAAGTTGAAACTAGCAATAAAGAAAGCCAATAACAAGAAGTAGCCTAAACGTAGTGATAGCTTGATTTCCTTACTAATGAAGAAAAGTAGAAAAAGAATCAAAGGCAAGAGTCCCACATAAATCATAGGGATTGATCCAAATTTAGTAGTATCGTAAACTCCGACCAGATTTTTGGCAAAGAAATCAAAATAGTATGTGGATTCTGTCAACAAACTTGATGGAGCTGTAAACTTCTCACCATGTGTAGTTAAATCAAGTAATGTTGGGAGTAGCATGATAGTGCTGCTTAGACCAGCTAGTATAGAGACGATTCCAAAGTCTATAAAATGAAGGATTTTACTCTTCCATCCCGTGATAGTTATTAGTTGTATAATAGTGTAAAGGGTTAAAAAGATAGACATCATATATCCAAAATAGTAGTTTTGATAAAAAGACAGGTCAGACTCAAAAAATATAGCCCGCGTTTATTGAATCTTAGTAAAAGGTGTAACCCTAATATGATTAAAGGTGCTAAAATAAAGACATCTAGCCAAGTATTAATTTCTAACTGACTGGTAGCAAAGCTCATCAAAGAAAATCCTGTAGAAAGACATAAGATGAAACTTCTTGAGACTTTGGTAAAGAGATGTTTAAAACTGAAGGCTCCTGACAGACCAGTAAGTCCGAACTTAAGCAGTGTTATGTAATAAAAAGCATCGGCCATTTGGCTGACGGCAAAGAAGTAGTAGAGTGGAGACAAGAAGGAACCTAAGTAATAACTTGTTAGGGCATAGAAATTAAGCCCCAATCCACTTGTAAAGGTGTAAAAGAGGCTCCCATCTCCATGAAGTATATTTCTCAGTTCAGTTGCAAATATCACATACTGATGAAACCATCACTTGTTAAAATAGTTCTCTCACTACCAGGATAGATTTTTTGGCTGTATAATACACCTATCATGATTAGTACTGGTAAGAAAAAAGCAGCCAGATAGAATAATAAGGTCGTATAGTATTTTTTATTTGTCATAATGATAATAAGACAGGTTGGATATCCCAACCTGCATCTTTTTATAGTTTAATCAGCCCACAGTGCTTTGACCTTAGCTTGAACTTCTTCATTTTCAAGGAATTCATCATAAGTTTCATCGATACGGTCAATAACACCATTTTTAGAAATAACTACGATGTGGTTCGCTATCGTTTGGATAAATTCGTGGTCATGGCTGGCAAAGATAACAGACTCTTTGAAGTCACGGATGCCATCATTCAGACTTGAGATTGACTCCAAATCCAAGTGATTAGTTGGATCATCTAGAAGGAGAACGTTAGATTTCAGAAGCATGAGTTTAGAAAGCATGACACGGACTTTTTCTCCCCCTGAGAGGACACTAACAGACTTATTAACTTCATCTCCTGAGAAGAGCATACGACCAAGGAATCCACGCAAGAAGGTATCATCGTCTTCCCCTTTTTCAGCGAACTGACGAAGCCATTCAAGGATTGATTCACCAGATGCAAAGTCTTTAGAATTGTCTTTTGGAAGGTAAGAACGGCTAGTTGTAACCCCCCATTTGATTGTACCTTCATAGTCGATATCATCAGCTAGGGCACGAATTAAAGCAGTGGTTTGAATATCGTTTTGACCGATAATAGCTGTCTTATCTCCTGGACGTAGGATGAAACTAATGTTATCAAGAATGGTTTCACCATCCATCTTAACAGTGAGATTTTCAACTGTTAGAAGATCGTTACCGATTTCACGTTCTGCTTTGAATTTGATAAACGGATATTTACGGCTTGATGGAACGATTTCCTCCAGCTCAATTTTATCAAGCATTTTCTTACGAGAAGTTGCTTGTTTAGATTTTGAAGCGTTGGCAGAGAAACGTGCAACGAACTCTTGAAGTTCTTTAATTTTTTCTTCTGCTTTGGCATTACGGTCGGCCTGCAAGCGTGCAGCCAATTCTGAAGATTGTTTCCAAAAGTCGTAGTTACCAACATAGAGTTTGATTTTACCAAAGTCAAGGTCGGCCATATGCGTACAAACCTTGTTCAAGAAGTGACGGTCATGGGATACGACAATTACAGTATTTTCAAAATCAATCAAGAAATCTTCAAGCCAAGAGATTGACTGGATATCAAGACCGTTGGTAGGTTCGTCAAGAAGAAGCACATCAGGTTTACCAAAGAGCGCTTTTGCAAGAAGGACTTTCACCTTATCACCATTAGCTAATTCGCTCATATTTTGATAGTGAAGGTCTTCTGAAATATTTAGATTCTGGAGTAATTGTGAGGCCTCGCTTTCAGCTTCCCAACCACCTAATTCAGCAAACAGACCTTCTAATTCAGCAGCACGAACACCATCCTCATCTGAAAAATCTTCCTTCATGTAGATGGCGTCTTTTTCTTTCATAATATCGTAGAGACGTTCATTTCCCATGATAACCACATCAATGACGCGTTCATCTTCATAGTCAAAGTGGTTCTGACGAAGAACAGAAAGACGCTCATCAGGACCAAGTGAGATATGTCCTGTTGTGGGTTCAATATCACCTGCTAAAATTTTCAAAAAAGTAGATTTACCAGCACCATTAGCACCGATAAGCCCATAAGTATTACCAGGTTTGAAGGCAATGTTAACATCATCAAAAAGTTTACGATCGCTAAAACGAAGCGATACATCTGATACAGTAAGCATATAATATCCTTTATTTTTATTCTTAAATACTATTTTACGAGAAATTAGACTTTATTTCAATTGATTTTATAAGGGATTAATAAAGTCATTTGGAACACTCTTGTAATCTTTTTGAAGGCTAAATCCACGTCCCATAACTGTAGAAGCAGGGATAATGACAATGAAGGCAGTTTCGTCTATTTTTTGGATTTCTTCTTGGACTTTTGGGACCTCATGAGTTGACAAGGTGGTCATAATCATATTTTGAGAATGTCCAGTATGTCCACCAAGAACTGGAATTTTTGTTGCACCGCGATCAGCACCATTAGTGATGTAGTTTAGGATTTGATCACTCTTTTGTGAAATGATTAGGAGATTCCGTGATGAATTGAGTCCTACCATCATTTTGTCAATTGTAAAGGATACGATATAAAGAGATAAAATGGAGTACATAACAGTATCAGGAGAAAAGGCTATGGCGCTAATGGCGACAATGATTCCATCAACTATGAGTAGGACCATTCCTAGAGGTAGAGGTGTGTATTTATTAAGAATTTGTGTGATAATCCCTGTTCCCCCAGTTGAGGAATTCCCATAAAAGACTATTCCTAGACCTAATCCTAGTATAATTCCACCAAAAATTGATGCTAACAAAGGTTGTTTGGTAAGCGTAGGTAAACCTTCGGTTAATTTAATAAAAGTCGGGAAAACTAGAGATCCATATAAAGTTTTTAGGAGAACTTCGCGGCCAAGGAAGCACCAACATAAAATTAACAAAGGGATAGTTGTCGCTAAGACAAAGTTAGCATTATTCCAACCGAAAAGAGCATTTAAACTAATGGCTAGCCCTCCGACACCACCTGAAGCAATATTATTTTTAACTAAAAGTGAGTTATAACCAACTGCAGATATAAAAGAACCGATTGTAACTAAAAGTATGTCTATTATTCGACGTTTCATATATTATCTCCTAAATATGATATTCCTATTATCAAGTCTTTTTTAGTATCCGTCAAGTAATGACTATTTTGATTGTTTAGAAAGTTATGTTTCACGTGAAACTAGAAATATAACCTTGACAAGAATGGATAAAACAATGTAGAATAATAGTCATCAGAAGAGTAATTCTTCCTTTCTTTTTTAGAGAGCTGGTGTTAGGTGTAAACCAGAATGAAGGTGGAATGAATGGGCTGAGGAAAATTGACGAGTAACGTGAACACATAAACGTTAGGTTTGGCACCCCTTACCGTGCAACTTCTTTGTTGAGAAGTTTTGAGATGATAGCTTTACAAAGAGTTATCAACTGAGGTGGTACCGCGTATCAAAAGTGATTAACGCCCTCACGCATATTTTTGCGTGGGGATTTTTATATTAGAGAGGTAATTATATGGCGAAACCTATTATTTTGACGGGAGACCGTCCAACAGGAAAACTACATCTTGGACACTATGTAGGTAGTCTAAAGAATCGTGTACTGTTACAAAACGAAGATAAATACAAGATGTTTGTATTTTTTAGCTGACCAGCAAGCCCTTACTGATCACGCTAAAGAATCAGAAATTATAAAAGAATCGATTGGGAATGTTGCTTTAGATTATCTTTCTGTAGGTTTGGATCCAGCGAAGTCTACTATTTTTATTCAAAGTCAGATTCCTGAGTTAGCTGAGTTGACTATGTATTACCTGAACCTAGTTTCATTGGCTCGTTTAGAGCGTAATCCAACAGTTAAGACGGAAATTGCTCAAAAAGGCTTCGGAGAATCTATTCCAACAGGATTTCTAGTTTATCCAATTTCTCAGGCAGCTGATATCACGGCATTTAAAGCTAATTATGTTCCTGTGGGGAATGATCAAAAGCCAATGATTGAGCAGACACGTGAAATTGTACGTAGTTTTAATCATACTTACAACTGCGATATTTTGGTTGAACCAGAGGGAATCTACCCTGAAAATGAGGCTGCAGGACGCTCCCAGGTCTAGATGGTAATGCTAAGATGTCTAAATCCTTGGGTAATGGAATCTTCCTTTCAGATGATGAGGATACTGTTCGTAAAAAAGTTATGAGCATGTATACTGATCCAAATCATATTCGTGTGGAAGATCCAGGCCAAATCGAAGGTAATATGGTTTTCCATTATCTTGATATCTTTGGTCGCGAAGAAGATGCTGTTACAATTGCTGAAATGAAGGAACATTATCAGCGCGGTGGTTTGGGAGATGTGAAAACAAAACGTTATCTTCTAGAAATTTTAGAACGTGAGTTGACTCCAATTCGTGAACGTCGTTTAGAGTATGCCAAGGATATGGGAGAAGTGTTCCGTATGCTTGAAAATGGTAGTCAAGCTGCACGCGAGGTTGCTGGACAAACATTAGTAGAAGTAAAAGAAGCGATGGGAATTAAATATTTCTAAGAAATAAAAATAGGGGTCCAGATTATCTGGACCCCTATTTTTGTTTGGAAAAAGGTTTTCTTATAATCCTATGCGAAACCTGTTGACAAATCTATTTAGCATGATATGATATTATCAATTAAAAAATAGCTAGGGGTTTTTGTACCTCAAAACTTTGAGAAAAGAGGACGATTATAATGTCAAATTGGGACACTAAATTCTTGAAAAAAGGTTACACTTTTGATGACGTACTGCTTATTCCTGCGGAAAGTCATGTTCTACCAAACAACGTCAACTTGAAGACAAAATTGGCTAAAAATTTGACATTAAATATTCCAATCATCACTGCAGCTATGGATACAGTAACAGATAGTAAGATGGCTATCTCAATTGCTCGTGCAGGTGGCTTGGGTGTTATTCACAAAAACATGTCTATTGCGGAACAAGCTGAAGAAGTTCGCAAAGTAAAACGCTCTGAAAATGGTGTAATCATTGATCCATTCTTCTTAACACCAGAACATAAAGTTTCTGAAGCTGAAGAATTGATGGAACGCTATCATATCTCAGGTGTTCCAATCGTTGAGACACTTGAAAATCGTAAATTGGTTGGTATTATCACAAACCGTGATATGCGCTTTATCTCTAATTACGAGACACCAATTTCAGAACATATGACTTCTGAGCAATTGGTCACTGCTCCAGTTGGAACAGATCTTGAAACTGCTGAAAGCATTCTTCATGAGCACCGCATTGAAAAGTTGCCTTTAGTTGATGAAGAAGGTCGTTTGTCAGGACTCATTACTATTAAGGATATCGAAAAAGTTATTGAGTTTCCTAATGCAGCTAAGGATGAATTTGGTCGTCTATTGGTAGCAGGTGCTGTTGGGGTTACCTCTGATACTTTTGAACGTGCAGAAGCTCTCTTTGAGGCAGGTGCAGACGCTATTGTTATTGATACAGCACATGGTCACTCAGCAGGTGTTCTTCGCAAAATTTCTGAAATTCGTGCTCACTTCCCAGACCGTACTTTGATTGCAGGAAATATTGCAACGGCTGAAGGTGCGCGTTCGCTTTATGAAGCAGGTGTTGATGTCGTTAAAGTAGGTATCGGACCAGGTTCTATTTGTACAACACGTGTGGTTGCGGGTGTGGGGGTACCTCAAGTGACTGCTATTTACGATGCTGCTAGTGTTGCGCGTGAATACGGAAAAACAATCATTGCTGATGGTGGTATCAAATACTCAGGTGATATTGTAAAAGCACTTGCAGCAGGTGGTAACGCTGTAATGCTTGGTTCTATGTTTGCCGGTACTGATGAAGCACCAGGTGAAACTGAGATTTTCCAAGGTCGTAAATACAAGTCTTACCGTGGTATGGGATCAATTGCAGCTATGAAGAAAGGATCAAGTGATCGTTACTTCCAAGGCGCTGTGAACGAAGCTAATAAACTAGTTCCAGAAGGAATTGAAGGCCGTGTAGCTTATAAAGGTTCTGTTGCTGATATCGTATTCCAATTGATTGGAGGCATCCGTGCAGGTATGGGTTATACAGGAGCAGAAGATATCCAAGCTTTACATGACAAAGCTCAGTTTGTTGAAATGTCAGGTGCAGGGCTTATAGAAAGTCACCCTCATGATGTTCAAATTACAAACGAGGCGCCTAACTATTCAGCTCATTAAAAGACACAGAAGTACTTGCCAAGAGGCAAGTACTTTTGTGCATCAATATTTACATTAAGTTTACAATACATTCACGACAATAGAGTTGTTAATATAGGATTTAGGAGAAAGTTGTTTACAAGATATCCAATGTTTATTGTCACAGTTGTCAACAAAAAAAGCAGTTCATTAATCGACTTGCTTTTCATAAATAGTACCATTCTTAACTAAGAAGGTCTTTAAATTGGGTGGTAGGTTGCTAAGATGATCGAGTGAGGTTGTCGTCATGAAAGTTTGGACCTCTTCATCAATACTTTCTAGCAATTTAAGTTGACGGTGATTGTCAAGTTCACTCATGACATCGTCAAGGAGAAGAATAGGAAATTCCTCTGTCACTTTTTTAATTAGAGCAATCTCAGCCATTTTTAATGAAAGAATAAGGCTACGTTGCTGCCCTTGACTACCGAAAGATGCGTTCATGTCATTAATGTAAAATTTTAAATCATCCTATGTGGACCAACACCGGTATTCTTTTTGAAGATATCTCTTTTGTGATTCTGGTTTAATGTAGTTAAAAATGCTTCTCGAATATCTTTGCTATTTTGTATTGGGATGTTAGATTCATAGGAAATTTTAAGACGCTCAATCTGATTTGAGAGAATACTATGATGTCCATCAGCTTCCTCTTCTAATTGCTTGATAAATTCTAGTCTATGTTTAATAACTCGTGCTCCAAAATCGGCAAGCTGTTCATCTAAAACTGAGAGGAAATTAATGTCTACCTTGTCAGTAGATTTGAGATAGGCATTACGCTGCTTAAGAACATGATTGTAATTTGATAGGTCTGAGAGGTAAACAGGCTTAATCTGTCCTAAATCAATATCTATAAATTTACGTCTTAGACTTGGAGATCCTTTTACAAGTTGTAAATCCTCAGGAGCAAAGAGTACCACCGTCATGTGACCTATATAATCAGATAATTTTGCCTGCTTGAGGTAGTTGACCTTTGTAACTCGTCCCTTATTAGATAAGTTGATTTCCAGAGGTAGGTTTCCACTATGACGATGCACGATGCCGTTTAGTTTAAGACTATTTTGCTGGAACTGAATTAGTTCCTTGTCTAAATGGGTCCGATGACTACGTGTTAAGGCTAGAAAATAGATAGCTTCAAGAATATTTGTTTTTCCTTGGGCATTTCGTCCAAGAAAAAATATTGAGATGTGGTGAAAAGCTCACAGAGGCTTCAGAATAATTTCTAAAGTGTTGAATATCAATTTTTTCAAGCCACATGGTAGATTCCTGGGAAACGGACAGGTTTCCTTTTTGTTTTATTACTTTCTTTTGTTTGGTGTTTTTTTTGTTTCTTTTTGTTATCTTTATTCATTTTTTTTACAATAGCATAAACACGTGCTCTCTCAGCGACTTCTTTTTTATGTTTTTCAATTTCACTTTGTGTAGGAACTACGATAGTAATTTCAAGCTCTTCAGACGGTATGGTAATAACATCTCCATAACGAAGTTTTTTTCCACGCCGTTTTTCCTCCTCACCGTTGAATAAAACAACATTGTTAGCTAAAAAGCCCTTAATAGCTCCACCACTGTGAATGATGCTTAATTCTTTTAAAAGTGCCTGTAGTGTTATGTATTCATCAAATAATTTATATTCCATAGAACCTCAACTTTCTCTTGAGATAAGATAGCATAAAAATGGTATAATTGAAAGCATAAACTTTCTAGAGGTTATCAATGAAAATTGCTGATGGTGTATATGTACACTTCATTCCAACACAAAAATATAAAACTAACCGTATTGTTTTTCGAATGACAGGTTCTTTGAATAAACAAACAATTGCTAAACGGGCTCTAGTTTCACAAATGTTAGCTACAGCTAATCAGACATATCCAACAGTACAGTCTTTCAAAGAGAGATTAGCTTCACTTTATGGGACACAGTTATCAACTAAAGTGTCAACAAAAGGGTTGACACATAGTGTTGACATAGAGTTGACATACCTGAAAGACTTCTTTATTCCAATGAATACAAGTTTATTTTGGGAAGTCTTAGGTTTTTTGATGGATTGTCTTTATAATCCATTGTCAATAGTAGCGCAATACCAAAACAAAGTATTTGACATGGAAAAACAAAATTTAATGACCTACCTGGATGTTGATACAGAGAATAATTACTACTATAGTGAAGTTCAGGGACGAGAGCTTTACTTTGTAAACGAGGCTTTGAAAGTTCCCAAGTATGGGCGAGTAGAGCTTGTTGAAGCCGAGACATCGTTTACAGCTTATCAAGAATTTCAAAGCATGTTAACTAAAGATCGAATTGATATCTTTATGGTTGGGGAATTTGATGACTATCAAGTACTCCGAGGTTTACACAGATTTCCTTTAGAGGGACGCCAAGTTGATTTACAGTTTAGTTATAATCAACCTTATTCTAAAGTTGTGAAAGAAAAGATAGAGACTAGACAGACTAGTCAATCTATTTTACAGTTAGGTTATCAATTTCCTTGTCAATATGGAGATAAAGATTATTTTGCTTTAATTGTATTTAATGGCATGTTGGGTGAATTTGCTCACTCAGCTTTATTTACAAAGATTCGAGAAAAAGAAGGATTAGCTTATTCAATTGGTAGTCAATTTGATGCCTTTACAGGTTTACTAGAAATTTACGCTGGAATTGAAAAATCTAATAGAAATCAAGCTATGCGAGGGATTATCAGAGAGTTGAATCACATTAAATTAGGACGTTTTTCAAGTTCCCTTTTTAATCAAACCAAAAAAATTATACGGATGAATGTCCTTCTCTCTGAGGATCATGCATTAACACTAGTAGAACAACATTTTAATAAGGTTATTTTTGGCGATAAAAATATCTCATTAGAGGATTGGTTAGATAAAATCGAGAAGGTTACTAAAAAAGATGTTTGCCGTATAGCACGTCAAGTCAAGCTACAAAGTTTGTTCTTTTTAGAAGGAGTGTCTTAGAATGGCTGCTGCTTTGAAAAAACGTTATTATCCAAAGATTGCTGAAGAAGTTTATTTAGCAACTTTAGATAATGGTATGTCGTTATCTATTATCAAGAAAAAAGGATTCATTGAAAAAGCTGCCTTTCTGTCTACAAATTTTGGGGCACTAGATAACCACTTTTATATTGATGGTAAGTTGCAGACATACCCTGCTGGTATTGCTCATTTTCTTGAACACAAGTTATTTGAGGATGATCAGGGAAGGGGGATGTTACATTGGACTTTGTAAAGCTAGGAGCTGATGTCAATGCTTTTACCACCTTGGATAGGACAACATACTATTTTTCAACAATTGATCACTTTGAGGAGTCACTGGAGCTTTTGCTGAAGTTTACAAGTGAGTTTACAAGTTCCGAAGATACTGTCAACCATGAAAAAAGAATCATTGAACAAGAAATAAACATGTATCAGGATGATCCTGATTATAGAGTTTATTTAGGGTGTTTACAAAGCTTGTATCCCAATACTATATTAGGTCAAGATATTGCTGGAAGTATTGATAGCATTAAAAAAATTACTGCAAAGGATTTAAAAAATAATTTTGATTATTTTTATAGACCGGAGAACTGTCATCTTGTCTTAATAGGCAATTTTGACATTGAACAAATTTACAGATTTGTAAAGGAAACGCGAAGTGAATTTACAATATCTCATAAAACAGTTGAAAAAGAAAAGCAACCCATTGAGGAGAATATCCAAAAGTTAGATAGTCTTCAAATGGACATCTCGATTTCAAAACTAGCCATTGGTTTTAAGAACGTCCATTTTTCCGATAATTATATGAGAGAGAGCATATTGGTACAATTGTTATTTAATTTATTGTTTGGATGGACATCGCCTTATTATAAAAATTGGTATGCTGAAGGAAAAATAGATGAGTCTATGTCAATTGAATATGAGGTATCTAGTAGATATTCATTTGTTATTATGACTATGGACACTGCAGAACCCATCCGTATGTCAAGTTTAATTCGTCAAGTGATGACATCGGCAGATAAACAAAGATTGTTGACAGAAGAAGCATTGGATCTACAAAAGAAAGCTTTGTATGGTGAATTTTTACGTAGTTTAGACAATATTCAGAATTTAGGTAGCCAGTATTTAGCTTACTCAGATGATGGCAAAACTTACTTTGATTTTGGTCAGGAATTGATGAGTATTACTTATAAGGATTTGAAGAATTTTTTAATCACTATCTCTCAAATATGGTGATTACCGATTTTGTTGTCTTCCCTAAATAAGTAAATATTTGCTATAATATAAACACTAAAACAAAGAAGAATATTAGAAAGGGGAAAAATGAAGCGATACTCTCTTGGTGAGCAATTACGTGCAGCACGAATAAAAAAAGAATTAAGTTTATATGATGCAGAAAAAGTTTCAGGGGTTGAAGCGCAGTATCTTCTAGCTATGGAAATGGATCAACTTAAAGCTTTACCCAAGGACATTCAGCAAGAAGCACTTGAAAAGTACGCTACTTCGGTTGATTTAGATGGAAAACATCTGTACGAAGAGCAGAAAAAGAATGAGCGAAAAGTTAAAGAAGAAAAGAAACAAGTTGAACGTAAGGAAGATATTTTAGATACTAAAGTCCCCATGTCACGTTTTTCAAAACTTAAACGTGAAGAAAAAAGAAAGTCTAACTATATCCCCTTACTAATTCTGAGTGCGATTTCATTACTTATCATCTGTTCAGTTGGATATATTATTATTAGACACCTCTCTAACCAACCTCAGGTGATTAAGCCCAATACTATCTCTACAGCTAATCACTTATCAATTGCAAGTGGAGCTAAGTCGTCTCGAAGCATTTCTGAGGTTACAGTATCGGGGGCCAATGTTACAACAACAACTCAAGGAAATCAATTAATGGTTGATCTCTCCAATGTAAAATCTTCAGTAGTTTTAGAAGTGGAGTTATCAGAAAATAGTAACGATACATGGTTTTCTGTAGATAACTCAGATACTTCAGAGAGTTATTATCTTTCAAAAACGAATAAATCAAAATACTCTTTGGATCTTTCTGATAAAATCAAAACAACTCAAATTATTATCGCTCAACCTTCAAAAGTTACTCTCAAGATAAATGGAGAGTCACTTGATTTATCTCAACTAGATCAAAATACACCTAGCTACCTAACATTAAGAATTCAATAGAATCGAGAAGAAATGTTTAAAAAAGAAAATTTACCTAACTTATTGACACTTGCTAGAATTATCTTAATTCCCATCTTTTTATTGATGACATCACTTGCGTCGAGCAATGTGATGCATATTGCGGCAGCAGTTGTTTTTGCCATTGCTAGCATTACAGATTATTTAGATGGCTATTTGGCACGAAAATGGCATGTTGTTACTAATTTTGGGAAATTTGCAGATCCTTTAGCGGATAAAATGTTGGTAATGTCAGCTTTTATTATGTTAGTAGGTATTAATCAAGCACCTGCTTGGGTTATTTCAGTTATCATCTGTCGGGAGTTGGCAGTTACAGGACTTCGTCTTTTGTTAGTCGAAAACGGTGGCACAGTTCTCGCTGCAGCTATGCCTGGTAAGATTAAAACAGTGACTCAGATGTTATCTATTATTTTGTTATTGTGTCATGTGCATTTTGTAGGGACAATCATGCTGTATGTAGCTTTATTCTTTACGATTTACTCAGGCTATGATTATTTCAAGGGTGCAGGTTTCTTGTTTAAGGACACCTTTAAGTAGTACGATAAACCAATGATTGAAATAAAAAATTTAAAATTTAAATATAATCAAGATCAAACCTCCTATACTCTGAATGATGTATCGTTTCACGTGAAACATGGGGAATGGTTATCCATTGTAGGCCATAACGGATCTGGAAAATCCACGACAGCACGTCTAATTGGCGGACTTTTAGTGGCAGATTCTGGGCAGATCATTGTTGATGGTCAGGAATTAACAGAAGAGACTGTCTGGGATATTCGTGATAAAATTGGTATGGTTTTTCAAAATCCAGATAATCAATTTGTTGGAGCTACTGTTGAAGATGATGTTGCTTTCGGTCTTGAAAATAAGGGACTTCCCTATAAAGAGATGGTTTCTAGAGTTCAAGAGGCATTGTCTTTTGTAGGCATGATGGATTTTAAGGACAGAGAACCAGCCAGACTATCTGGAGGTCAAAAACAACGTGTGGCTATTGCTGGAATTATTGCCATGAGACCATCTATTTTGATTTTGGATGAAGCAACAAGTATGCTTGATCCAGAAGGTCGCCAGGAATTAATTCAATATATTGAGGATATTCGTCAGCAATATGGAATGACTGTTTTATCAATTACTCATGATCTCGATGAGGTTGCGATGAGCAACCGTGTTTTAGTTTTAAAGCAAGGTAAAGTGGAGTCCATTTCAAGCCCTCGTGAACTTTTTAGCAGAGGCTCAGAGTTGGTTGACTTAGGTCTTGATATCCCTTTTAGTGCGTTACTAACTCAGAAACTTAAAAATCAAGGTTTGATAGATTGTGAAGGCTATCTGACAGAAAAGGAATTGGTAGAACAATTATGGGAATATCTCTCGAAAATGTAAGTTATACCTATCAATCGGGTACTCCTTTTGAGAGGCGTGCCCTTTTTGATATGACAGTTACGATAAAAGATGGTTCGTATACAGCCTTTATTGGACATACAGGGAGTGGTAAATCAACGATTATGCAGTTGCTGAATGGACTTTATTTACCAACTAGTGGTCAGGTTAAAGTTGATGACACTATTATAAATAGTCAATCCAAGAATAAGGAAATAAAGCCAATCCGTAAAAAGGTCGGTTTAGTTTTTCAATTTCCAGAGAGTCAGTTATTTGCAGAAACTGTTTTAGAAGATATTGCTTTTGGACCTCAAAATTTCGGAGTTTCTAAGGAGGAGGCCGAACAGCGTGCTCTGGAAAGTCTAAGATTAGTTGGTCTCTCAGATGAGTTACGTGATCAGAATCCTTTTGATTTATCGGGAGGGCAGATGCGACGTGTTGCTATTGCAGGTATTCTAGCTATGCAACCAGATATTTTAGTGTTGGATGAACCGACTGCTGGTCTAGATCCTCAAGGACGAAAGGAGTTAATGTCACTCTTTAAGCAGTTACACCTTTCTGGAATAACGATTGTCTTGGTTACACATTTGATGGATGACGTTGCAGATTATGCAACAGCTGTAAATGTTATGGAAAAAGGGCGCCTAGTATTGTCAGGAACTCCTAAAGATGTTTTCCAAAAAGTCGCTTTTCTCAAAGAAAAAGCAGTTAGGTGTTCCTAAAATCACAGAGTTTGCGCTACAACTGCAAGAAAAAGGTTATAGCTTTGAAAGTCTTCCTATTACAATAGAGGAATTCGTAGAGGTGTTGGTTCATGGATAAGTTAATTATTGGGCGTTATATTGTTGGTGATTCTTTTATACACCGATTAGATCCTAGAAGTAAATTATTAGCAATGCTGATTTATATTATCGTCATTTTTTGGGCTAATAATCCTGTAACTTATGCTGTGATAACTCTATTTACACTTTTCTTGGTTTTCTTGTCTAAAATCAAGCTTGGTTTCTTTTTGGGTGGTATTAAACAATGATTTGGATTATATTATTCTCTACCCTGTTTCAAGTTTTCTTCAATACAAGAGGGAATGTGCTTTGGTCCATCGGATTTTTTAAGATTACGGAAGTTGGTTTAAATCAAGGTTGGATGATATTTCTCAGGTTTATACTCATTATTAGTTTTTCCACCTTACTTACTCTAACAACTACGCCGTTAAGTTTATCTGATGCAGTAGAGTCACTTTTAAAACCGCTGACTATTTTTAAAGTACCGGCACATGAAATTGGTCTAATGTTATCTTTGAGTTTACGTTTTGTACCAACCTTGATGGACGATACAACGCGTATTATGAATGCTCAGAAGGCGCGTGGTGTTGATTTTGGTGAAGGAAATATTATTCAAAAGGTTCGGTCAATTATACCAATCTTAATTCCTTTGTTTGCATCTAGCTTTAAACGAGCAGATGCTCTGGCTATAGCTATGGAAGCCAGAGGTTATCAGGGTAGTGAAGGGCGAACAAAATATCGTCGACTTTTATGGAACTGTCGAGATACCTTGTCAATTATTGCTATTTTAGCTTTAGGGTTAATACTTTTTTATCTTAAGAGTTAATTCGTAAAAATGAATAAAAACTAGGTCTTAAGACCTAGAAGTATTTGAAGAACGTCTACGTAGGCGTTCTTTTTCGTCTAATCTCAATCTACCTGTAATATTTTTAATATCACTAACAAGAAGATGTTATATTTGCACGGTATTATAGATACATGGTTATAGTTCTTCAGCTTAATCTGGATTAAAGAATCCCTATAGTGAATAAGCCAGTTGATTAACTATTAACCTATTGGTCATAAATAAAATAATTTAATAACTTTTACTAATATGGATTAGACTATAAATAGATAAAGGAGCATTGTCATGCAAACAAAGAATACATTTAACACTAAAAAACTAGGTCTTTTTGGACTTGTTACAGTGGCAACACTTGGAGCAACAGCTTTAGCTAATGCAGAAACTTACACAGTTCAAAAAGGAGATACCCTTTCAGCTATTGCTAAGAAGAATGGTACGACAGTGGACGAAATCGTCTCAAAAAATGGCATCCAAGATGCTAATAAGATTTATATTGGTCAAAAATTAACGATTAATGAAACTACTGAGGAGCCAGCAGAGATACCTGCTTTAGTAGAAACATCAACAGATTCTACCCAAAGTGAAAGTAACCAAACGACCGACACAAATCTTTCTTCTTCAGAGGCAGCTGCTAAGGAAGAAATCGCTCAACGTGAGTCAAGTGGTAGCTACACAGCCCAAAACGGACAATATTATGGACGTTATCAATTATCTTCATCATATTTGAATGGTGATTTTTCTCCTGCGAACCAAGAAAAAGTAGCAGATAATTATGTAGCAAGTCGTTATGGTTCATGGACAGCAGCTCTTGCTTTCTGGAACGCCAATGGCTGGTACTAAAATTTTGTCATTGAATTGTGAGAAAATAAAGTAGAAACTCATACAAATAAGAGAAAAAATGCCAGATTTTTGGTATTTTTTTATTGAAATGATAAATCATTGTAACATTAGGCATAATATGAATAATCGGCAGTAATATTACTAGGTTATGATGAATGTAACTAGAAGAAACTAGGAGAGATTAATGTTTAAAAAAAGTTATAAGGGACGTCGTATCAAATTAGCAGTAAAAAAATCATTGGCGGTACCAGTAGCAATTGTAACGAGTTTTATTGTCATTTTGGCAGTTTCACTCTCTCCTTTAGTTAATAAAGGATTGGTTAACGCATTCTCGGATTCAGTTATACCAACTCCTTCAACAACATCAACAACGTCAGAATCAACAGCAGATTTGGTGAAATCAACAGAGGTTAGCTCAAGCAAAGAGAATAAAGAAAAGGTTAAAGAAAGTAAAGCTCAATCAGAGACAACGACCGAAACAGTAGGAGCATCAGAAAAACCTCAATCAGAGTCTGCTACAACAGCAAGCATTGATGCTACGTTTACTCAAAATAATGGAGCAGCTTCTTCGGTTGCTGCTTCGACTACTGGAAATGGTTCAGTTATTATCTCAAATGGCAACACTGCAGGAGAAATCGGTTCTTATGCAGCAGCACAGATGGCAGCAGTAACTGGAGTCCCACAGTCAACCTGGGAGTCGATTATTGCGCGTGAATCAAATGGTGATTATACTGTAGCAAGCAGTTCAGGGGCATCAGGTCTCTTCCAAACAATGCCAGGATGGGGTTCAACTGCAACAGTTGAAGATCAAATTCAATCAGCCTTGAATGCCTATAACGCACAAGGATTGTCAGCTTGGAATTACTAAGATTTATAGAAGTTGGGAGGTATCTCTCAGCTTTTTATTTCGGATATTAGTAATCGTTTTCACGGAGCTTTTTGTTATAATGGGTAATGAAAGGTTTAGCAATGAAACAATTTTTTAAATCAAAAGAAAAGCTATGGGTTCCCCTTATTATTGTAGCTTTTGCTGTGTTATTGGTTACGCCACAATTATTTACAAGAAAAGTCATTTTAGGTTCAGATTCCGTTTTTCACTATAATAGGTTTTATGAAGCCGCTATGCAATTAAAGAATGGTAACTTTTCTTACTTTTTATCTTTGTATGGCTTCCAACAGTCAGGCCGCATTGTCAATGCTCTTTACGGTCCTTTTTTTGCTTATTTACAAGGAGGACTTGTTTTAATAAGTGGCACTTGGTTTCGTTATCAGATTGTGTCGAGGATACTACTACATATATTAGCTGAGTCCTCAATGTATGTTTTGCTCAAGCAGTGTAAAGTTAAGACTACCATTGCCTTGTCATTAGGTTTACTCTATGCTACAACATTCTCTATCCAGTACTGGACGATGCGTCAGGGGTTTTCTAGTTGGGGAGCAGCTTTATTACCTTTTTGTTTTATCCCAGCAATTCGCTACATTTTTTATCAAAAAGTAGAACCAATTAGACTTGCCTTATCCATGGCCTTGATTTTTCAAGTTCATGTGCTTAGCGCTTTAATGTTAGTGATGATGTATATTCCTTTCTATCTTTACACCTTTGTAACGTTATCCGTCGCTAAGAAGAAGGAAACCTTCTTGCAAGTCTTTATAGCAGTCATTCTTTTCCTCTTGCTGACTGTCAATGTCTGGTTAATACTCCTATATTTGAGAGGCACGAATCATCTTTTAGATCCATTTATAAATAGGGAAATAGGTAAGAATGGAATTGATGGAACAGCAAGATACTGGCTATATACTCCAATTTCCTTAATGGTGTTACTCGTTTTACAGTTTGTTTATGCTATTTTGAATTGGAAGAAATTGGCCAAATGGAAAAAAATATTGCATTTTATCTATTTTGTCTTCTTTTTCTTATCAACAGGTCTTTTTCCGTGGCAGTATCTAGTAGAAAATGGAAATACCTTTGCTGAATTGATTCAATTTCCATTTCGATTCTTTGTTCCTGCAACCATTTTGCTTTTAGCTATCACAGGATTAACTGTCACACGATTTGTTAACTGGCGAAAAAGTATTGCTGTGTTACTTTTCGCTTTTGCGGGCATTGGTCTTATTCAGAATATGATGGATACTACCGATCGTGTAAAAACTGCGGCACAGGATGGTGAACTTATTTCCATTGTTAAACATACTTATGTTGAGGGTGATTACCAGACGATAAATCTTACTATGGATGACAGTGATTTGTCACAATTTTTAAATTTAGTTGTTAAACCAACACCAGATTATGTTCCAATTTATGGGACAATAGGTAAGCAGAATACTTACGATCTTTATTATAAAAATGTTGTTAAGAATCAGAGTGCAGAAAAGATGCTCGAAGATGGTTATCTTGTATTAATTTGGCAGGCTGCTGAAGGGGAGAAACTGAATCTACCGATAGTTGTCTATAAAGATTCCATCTTGACACTAAATGGTAAAGAACTAGACAAGGATGACTATAACTTGTCAACGATTGGTACACCCACTGTTTCATCACAAGAAGGACATAATAAACTTGTGTTAAGTTATAACGAGCCAGGATGGCTATTTGTAGCGTTATTGACTCCAATAATAGTCTTGGCAGTAATATGTTTACAGTGTCTTTACACGAAAATAAGTATCAAAAAGGTTACCACTAGGTAACCTTTTTACATTATTCTTTAATCATGATATAATTAAGCTTGCGTGCTTTTACGCTTCAAAATCGACCTTCAAATCGATATTTGAATAACTAGACCCTTCAAGTCTATGTTAATTTTTATTTGATGGGAGGAGTTATCTATGACTGATAATTCAAAAACACGTGTTGTTGTTGGTATGAGTGGTGGCGTTGATTCATCAGTAACAGCCTTACTTTTAAAAGAACAAGGTTATGATGTAATCGGTGTTTCATGAAAACTGGGATGACACGGATGAATTTGGTGTGTGTACAGCAACCGAAGATTATAAAGATGTAGCAGCAGTGGCTGATCAGATTGATATCCCTTATTACTCTGTCAACTTTGAAAAAGAGTACTGGGATCGTGTATTTGAGTATTTCTTAGCAGAGTACCGTGCAGGACGTACCCCTAATCCAGACGTTATGTGTAATAAGGAAATCAAGTTTAAGGCTTTCTTAGATTATGCGATGACATTGGGAGCGGATTATGTGGCTACAGGGCATTACGCCCAAGTTGTTCGCGATGAAGATGGCATTGTCCATATGTTGCGTGGTGCAGATAACAATAAAGATCAAACCTACTTCCTTAGTCAACTTTCGCAAGAGCAGTTGCAGAAAGCGATGTTTCCTTTAGGACATCTGCAAAAGTCAGAAGTTCGTGAAATTGCTGAACGTGCTGGTCTTGCAACAGCCAAGAAAAAAGATTCAACAGGAATATGTTTTATTGGTGAGAAAAACTTTAAAGAGTTTCTTAGTCAATACTTACCAGCTCAAAAAGGCCGTATGATGACCGTCGATGGTCGTGATATGGGTGAACATAACGGACTCATGTATTACACCATTGGTCAACGTGGTGGTATGGGTATTGGTGGTCAAAAAGGCGGAGATAATGCTCCTTGGTTTGTAGTAGGGAAAGATCTTTCTAAAAATATTCTTTACGTGGGTCAAGGTTTCCACCATGAGTCGTTGATGTCCACTTCACTTGACGCTTCAATGATTCACTTTACGCGTGATATGCCGGAAGAATTTGAAATGGAATGTACAGCAAAATTCCGTTATCGTCAACCTGATAGTAAAGTTACTGTAAAGGTTAAAGGTGATAAATCTGAGGTGATTTTTGCTGAACCTCAACGTGCTATTACACCTGGGCAAGCTGTTGTTTTTTATGATGGACAGGAATGCTTAGGTGGTGGTATTATAGACCAAGCCTATAAAGACGGAAAAGTTTGTCAGTATATTTAACTGAAGTAAAGATCTGAGTTTCCAATTTTTAATGCATTTATGGTCTTTTTCGCTATAATGAATCCAATTTCAACTCTTTATTCTAATCAAATAGTGATTTGAATTGACAAAACGATTTGATTTGATAAAATAATTTTAACAATAGTCATGATGGTCAAAGCTCATGGGAATTGTGCGTTTTTGCGTACAGTTTTCTAGAGTTTTGACTATTTTTGTAGGAAAAAACAAAGAAAGGATGAGGCAGTTGACTGTAAATCACTGCAAAAATCTAAAAATGTCTTACGAGTTTGATGAAAATTTTGATGTAATTGTCGTTGGTGCTGGTCACGCCGGTGTGGAAGCTAGCTTGGCTGCAGCCGTATGGGATGTAAAGTTTTATTAGCGACCATTAACCTAGAGATGCTGGCTTTTATGCCGTGTAACCCTTCTATCGGTGGATCGGCCAAGGGGATTGTTGTTCGTGAAATTGATGCTCTTGGTGGAGAGATGGGTAAAAACATCGACAAAACTACATTCAAATGAAAATGTTGAATACTGGTAAAGGACCCGCAGTTAGAGCTTTGCGTGCTCAAGCAGACAAAGCCTTGTATGCTATGACAATGAAACATACAGTTGAGTGTCAGGAAAACTTGACTCTACGTCAATCAATGGTTGATGAAATACTTGTTGAAGATAGCAAGGTAGTCGGTGTAAGAACAGCCACAAATCAAAAATATGGAGCTAAAGCAGTTGTTGTAACAACAGGAACGGCTTTACGCGGTGAAATTATCATAGGTGATCTCAAATATTCTTCTGGACCAAATAATAGTCTTGCATCGGTTACTTTGGCTGATAATTTGAAGGAGCTTGGGCTTGAAATTGGTCGATTTAAAACAGGTACTCCTCCTCGTGTCAAGGCATCATCAATTAATTACGAAGAGACCGAGATTCAACCAGGCGACGAAAAGCCGAATCATTTTTCATTTTTGTCGAAGGATGAAGACTATCTTCAGGATCAGATTCCTTGTTGGCTAACCTATACGAATCAAGAGAGCCATGATATTATCAATAACAATTTACACCGTGCACCGATGTTCTCAGGTATTGTCAAGGGAGTAGGACCTCGTTACTGTCCATCAATCGAAGATAAAATTGTCCGCTTTGCTGATAAAAATCGTCATCAACTTTTCCTTGAACCCGAAGGAAGAGAGACTGAAGAAGTCTATGTACAAGGTCTGTCAACAAGCTTACCCGAAGATGTTCAAAAAGAGTTGATTCACTCAATCAAAGGTCTGGAAAAGGCAGAGATGATAAGAACTGGCTATGCGATTGAGTATGACATTGTCCTTCCACATCAATTACGTGCAACACTTGAAACGAAGTTGATTTCAGGTCTCTTTACAGCAGGACAGACCAATGGAACTTCTGGATACGAGGAGGCAGCAGGTCAAGGTCTAGTTGCTGGTATTAATGCAGCTCTTAAAGTCCAAGGTAAACCAGAGCTTATTCTCAAACGTAGTGATGCCTATATTGGTGTAATGATTGACGATCTTGTCACGAAAGGAACCTTGGAACCATATCGTTTATTAACTTCACGCGCAGAGTATCGACTTATATTACGTCATGATAATGCTGACATGCGCTTGACACCTATTGGTAGAGAAGTTGGCTTGGTTGATGATGAACGTTGGAATATCTTTAAAATTAAGAAAAATCAGTTTGACAGAGAGTTGACACGTCTGTCAAAAGAAAAATTAAAGCCTATCAAAGAAACAAATGAAAAAATTCAAGCTCTAGGATTTAAGCCTTTGACAGATGCCATGACAGCCAAAGAGTTTATGCGTCGACCTGAGATTGATTACGCTACAGCTACTCAGTTTGTCGGTCCAGCTGCAGAAGATTTGGATGCTAAGGTTATAGAGTTACTTGAAACTGAAATCAAGTACGAAGGGTATATCAATAAAGCTTTGGATCAAGTAGCTAAGATGAAGCGAATGGAAGAAAAAAAGATTCCGGAAAATATTGATTGGGATGCTATTGATTCTATTGCAACTGAGGCTCGTCAAAAATTTAAGAAAATAAATCCTGAAACCATTGGTCAAGCAAGCCGTATCTCAGGGGTTAATCCAGCAGATATCTCTATTTTGATGGTTTACCTTGAAGGCAATAATAAAGCTCGACGTAAAGTGGATTAACAGTCGTAACACTTGTAAAAGCCTTTTAATTAAGGCTTTTTTATGTTATAATTGTTAGATTAAGAGGTTTTATATGAAAAGATTTCACTTTGCAACTATTCACCTGATAATGATAGGACTAGTTCTTTTTGGAATTGCTACCATTTTTGTCCGCGTATTACAAACGGAGTCTGCACTCATTTTTGCGCTTTTTATCATTATGGTAGTAGTTGTTGCACTATTGCATTACCAAAAGACAACATATGAGTCTTTGGAAATAGAACAATTAGATGAACTGAATCAGGATGTGGAAGCTTCTTTGAAGACTCTTCTTGGAAAGATGCCTGTCGGAGTCGTTACTTTTGACGAAAATGACCATATTGAATGGTTCAACCCCTATGCTAAGTTAGTGCTTTCAGATGAATATGGGAACTTCAATAAGCAGTTGATTGCAGATTTTATCTCCCAGAAACGAAAGGGGTCACCTTCGAATGTAATAACTGTTGGTGACAATAAATACGCTGCCTTTGTGGATTTTGACAATAAGCTGACATATTTTATTGACAATGTTTATGATCAAGATGAAAATGTTGATCCAAATATGACTCGACCTGTTATTGGGATTATTTCAGTTGATAACTACGACGATGTGACAGGAAGTTTGCCAGATGCAGATGTTTCAAAAATCAATACATTTGTAGTAGGATTTATTTCTGAGTTTGCTAAGGCTAAGCATATTCATTATCGACGTATTGAAGGGGATCGTTTTTACTTCTTTACCAATTACAGTGTTTTGACAGAATTCATGGATCAAAAGTTTTCTGTCTTGGATGACTTTCGTCAACAAGCACAAGAACGTGGTTTACCACTGACTTTGAGTATGGGAATATCCTTTGGTACGCTTAAGCATGATCAAATCGGGCAAGTTGCTTTGCAGAACCTTAATATTGCACTTGTTCGAGGCGGAGATCAAGCTGTTGTTAAGGAAAATGATGATCACAAGGAACTTCTTTATTTTGGAGGAGGCTCTGTCTCAACAGTTAAGCGTTCTCGTACAAGAACAAGGGCTATGATGACTGCAATTTCATATAAGTTAAAAACAGTCGAAAAAGTATTTGTTGTAGGTCACAAAAATCTTGATATGGATGCCTTAGGGGCTACTGTTGGTATGGCCCATTTTGCTAGTCAGATTGTTAGAAAGAGCTATGCTGTTTATGATGATATGGCTATGAATACGGATATTGAGCGTGCGGTAGAACGTTTGAAAGAAGATGGGCAGTCACCCCTTATTACACTCTCAGAAGCTGAAGAACTAGTCAACCAACACTCATTGCTAATTATGGTTGACCACTCAAAATCAATCTAACCCTATCTCAGGATTTTTATGATCGATTTAATGAAGTTATTGTCGTAGATCATCACCGTCGAGATGACGACTTCCCTGAAAATGCAGTTTTGACTTTTATTGAAAGTGGAGCAAGCTCTGCTTGTGAATTGGTTACGGAGTTGTTACAATTTCAAGGGGCTCCAGAACGTTTGAGTAAAATCCAAGCTTCTATCCTTATGGCAGGTATAATGCTGGATACCAAGAATTTCTCTACTCGTGTTACTAGTCGAACTTTTGATGTTGCCTCTTACCTTCGTAGTTTAGGAAGTGACAGTGGAGAAATTCAAATGATTTCTGCTACGGATTTTGACGAATATCGACGTATTAATGAGTTAATTATTGCAGGCGAACGAATTACTGATGATATAATCGTTGCTACAGGAGATAACCACAAGTGCTATAATAATGTTGTGATTGCTAAGGCGGCAGATACTATGCTTGCAATGGCTGGAATCGAAGCAACCTTTGTTGTTGCTCGAACAAGTCACTCGACTGTAAACATATCTTCTCGAAGCCATAATGCGATTAATGTACAACGTATTATGGAAAAATTAGGTGGTGGTGGACATTTCAACCTAGCCGCCTGCCAATTACGAGACTGTAGTGTTTCTCAAGCGCAAAATAAATTAATTGAAACTATTATGGGAGAGTTGGCTCCCAAGGAGGATTAAAATGAAAGTTATTTTCTTACAAGACGTTAAGGGTAAAGGAAAAAAAGGTGAAATTAAAGAAGTACCATTAGGTTATGCTCAAAACTTCTTGATTAAAAAGAATCTTGCTAAAGAAGCAACAAAGCAAGCTATCGGGGAGTTGAAAGGAAAACAAAAATCAGAAGAAAAGCATGCTGCAGAGTTGTTAGCTGAAGCAAAACGCGTTAAAGAACAACTTGAGAAAGAAGAAAATCGTCTTCAATTTACTGAGAAGGTTGGGCCAGATGGTCGTACATTTGGTTCAATTACAGCTAAAAAGATTGCGGAAGGACTTCAGAAACAGTTTGGAATCAAGATTGATAAACGTCATATTGAACTTGAACATCCTATTCGAGCGATTGGCTTGATTGAGGTTCCTGTAAAGCTTCATAAAGAAGTGAATGCACAAATTAAGCTTAACATCAAAAATAGTGCTGAGTAATTCGTTGACACTATAAGTAAATCTTGTAAAGGAGGGAATAATTGTGGCAGAAGCTCAAGAATTACGAGTGCAACCTCATGATTTAGTAGCGGAACAGTCTGTTTTGGGGGCTATTTTCATTAACCCGGAAAAGTTAATTACGGTTCGAGAGTTTATCGAAGCAGATGACTTTTACAAGTATTCCCATCGTGTCATTTTTAAAGCAATGGTAACGCTGTCGGATCGAAATGATGCCATTGATGCCACGACAGTACGTACTATTTTAGATGACCAAGATGACCTCCAAAACATAGGGGGTATTTCTTATCTTGTAGATTTGGTCAATAGTGTCCCAACATCCGCAAATGCTGAGTACTATGCTAAGATTGTGGCTGAGAAAGCCATGCTTCGGCGTATTATAAATAGGTTGACAGAAATTGTCAATCAAGCATATGAGGGCACAACTGAATCGGATGAAATTATCGCAAATGCTGAGAAAGCCTTAGTTGATGTTTCAGAGCATAGCAATAGTAGTGGTTTCCGCAAAATATCTGAAGTTCTTGATGTCAATTTTAATACTTTGGAGATGCGTTCACAGCAAACATCAGATGTAACTGGATTACCGACAGGTTTCCGTGACCTTGATAAGATTACAACAGGTTTACACCCGGACCAATTAATTATTTTAGCAGCTCGTCCCGCTGTTGGTAAAACAGCCTTTGTGTTGAATATCGTTCAGAATGTTGGTACCAAGCAAAATAAAGCTGTTGCAGTTTTTCCCTAGAGATGGGTGCAGAAAGCTTGGTTGATCGTATGTTGGCAGCTGAAGGTATGATTGATTCTCATGCTTTACGTACAGGTCAATTGACAGAGCAAGATTGGAATAATGTCATGATTGCTCAAGGGGCACTGGCTGAGGCACCTATTTACATAGATGATACCCCTGGTATAAAAATTACTGAGATTCGTGCACGGTCCCGTAAATTGTCACAAGAAGTAGAGGGTGGTCTCGGTCTCATTGTGATTGACTATTTGCAGTTGATTACAGGGACGCGACCGGAAAATCGCCAACAAGAGGTCTCAGATATTTCAAGACAGTTAAAAATCTTAGCCAAGGAGCTCAAAGTTCCTGTAATTGCCTTGAGTCAGTTATCTCGTGGGGTTGAACAACGTCAGGATAAACGACCGGTATTGTCTGATATCCGTGAATCAGGATCTATCGAGCAGGATGCCGACATTGTAGCTTTCTTATATCGTGATGATTACTATCGAAAAGAGAGTGAAGAATCAGAGAATGCGATTGAAGATAATACAATCGAAGTTATCTTAGAAAAAAACCGTGCTGGTGCGCGTGGAACAGTTAAGTTATTATTCCAAAAAGAATATAATAAATTTTCATCGATTGCTCAGTTTGAGGAATCGTAACTTTCAGATTTAAGGAGATATATATGAGTGACGCATTTGCAGATGTTGCTAAAATGAAAAATATTAAGGAAGCTATTAAAGCTCATGAAGGTCAGTTGGTAGAATTGACTCTAGAGAATGGACGTAAACGTGAAAAGAATAAGATTGGTCGTTTGACAGAAGTCTATCCATCATTGTTTATTGTTGAGTATCAGGACTTCGGTTCTCAAGCTGACGCTATTAATAATAGTTATGTTGAATCTTATACTTATTCAGATATTTTGACTGAAAAGACTCTCATTCGTTATTTGAGTCCCGAGGAACAAGCTGAAATCGAAAATAAATAAGAAAAAGCCTTTACTTGGGCTTTTTTTCGTGGTAAAATAGCGGAGTATGTGAAATAATAGCAGGATAAAATGAAGCTCGTCAACAGGAAGTCAGCTAGAAAAGTAACCTTTGCTGTTTGGGCGAAGTCTTTCTGAACGAATCAGGTTTATCTAAAATGTTATTTCCTAAAAATATTTTTATAGGAGGACATTATTAATGTCACGTTATACAGGTCCATCATGGAAACAATCACGTCGCCTTGGTTTCTCACTTACAGGCACAGGTAAAGAATTGGCACGTCGTAACTACGTACCAGGTCAACATGGCCCAAATAACCGTTCAAAACTTTCAGAGTACGGTTTGCAATTGGCTGAAAAACAAAAGCTTCGTTTCTCATACGGTTTGAGTGAAAAACAATTCCGTAACTTGTTCGTACAAGCTACTAAAGTTAAAGGTGGAACACTTGGTTTCAACTTTATGATTCTTTTGGAACGTCGTCTTGATAACGTTGTGTACCGTCTTGGTCTTGCAACAACTCGTCGTCAAGCGCGTCAATTTGTAAACCACGGTCACATCCTTGTTGACGGTAAACGTGTTGATATCCCTTCATACCGCGTTGAAGTTGGTCAAGTAATCTCAGTTCGTGAAAAGTCAGCTAAAGTTCCTGCTATCCTTGAAGCAGTAGAAGCTACTATCGGACGTCCAGCATTCGTATCATTTGATGCTGAAAAACTTGAAGGTTCATTGACACGTCTTCCAGAACGTGATGAAATCAACCCAGAAATCAACGAAGCACTTGTCGTTGAATTCTACAACAAAATTCTTTAATTCTTACATTAAACACTTTAAAAGCCTATTTAATAGGCTTTTTTGGTGTTAACTTTTGATATTTTACACTTAGCTTCGATTTTAGCTGAGTTTATAGTGAATTAACTGCCGTTTCAAAGAATGAGACGGCTTTTTTTGCACTTTCTTTTGATAGGTGGGAATAAGTATCCATAGTCATGGCTAAAGTAGAATGACCTAGACGATGTTGCAATTCTTTATAAGGAATACCTGCATTCAAAAGTAAGCTTGCATGAGTATGTCTGAAACCATGAAAACCAACTTTTGATACTCCAGCACGCTTAAAGTGAGTATTTAATCTTGTAGATAATGTCTTATCGTTTGTACGATCATGGATGAAGTCTGAAAATACAACATCATCAGGTACAAAGCCAATTTCAAGTCCTTGAAGCCTTTGTCTATTCCGATATTGCTTCAGCATTAATACTGTGGCTTTATCTATATCAATAGTTCTGATACTAGCTTGGGATTTTGGCGTATTTAAGCACCGTAGCGGTTAACAGTCTTTGTAATAGATAAACAAGAGTTCTCAAAGTCAATGTCAGACCAATCAAGAGCCAATAATTCATTGATACGGCAACCAGTTGCCAACAATAGTTTGTAAAGCGTGACTTCAAAACAATAACGATACTTTGCTTGATTTAAATTATCAAGATAGTTTAGGAAAGTCTTCAATTCTTGATTATCTAAATATTTGATTTTTGTTTTATCTCGATTCGCTTTTCGTGGCAGAACAACATCTCGAGCTGGGTTACTTTTAATCACTTGTAAAGTAACTCCATATTGCAATATTCGCTTGTTTAGGGCGTGTAATTTGTTATAGTGGATAAAAGCATCAGGTTCATTATTATTGGCTTTATTCGCCATTTATTGACCTTATTTTGAATCAATGGAGTAGTTAACTTATTAAGTTATAATCTCCAAAAGTAGGAATAATATGGTTTTTGAGAAGTAGATCCACATTGCCAAACGTGTTTGGTTTAACAGTGCTTTTGTAGCTATCCCACCACAAATCAGCAAGTTCTTTGTAGTTTTTTACCTTAACTTCGCTATGAACTGTAGATCCATTTTTTACAAACTCATTTTGTTTTTGCTTTGCTAGCAGCTTGAGTTCTTTCTTTGTTCGGGCGGTTATCCTTGTTTTTACTTCCTTACCAGTAACAACATCAACGCCTAAATAAACTTGTGAACGATACACAGTTGCACCGTTTTTCTTTTTGTATTCTGTAATTTTCATTTTAAAACCTTTCTAACATCAGCAGGCAAGCATCAGGGCGTTAGATTGGTTTTAGTTTTATGACAGTTTCGGTCAGGGGTTAATCTTTTTTAGATTTCAATTCTTCTATAAAAGCTTCTCTATTAAGTTTGTCACTTTCTTCCATTCCAGAAAGAACTTTTCCAACTTTCTCTAAATTATCAATTTTACTTTCATCTATTGAATTTAGTGTGTTAAGAAAAAGCAACTCTTTGTATTCGGAGTTTAATTCTAAATATCTTTTGTAAATTGGTAGATGATTTTCTTTTATTTCTTCCTTATAAATTAAGTCGGGTACTTGTGAATAATCAACTAACAAAAAATGGTTCTTTTTTTGTTCCTATATTTGGAATGAGTTTTTCTTTTCCATCTGCACCATGCGCTATTCCAATTTGTCTACTGTTTGGTTCATTAAGATATTTATCTAAGTGTATTTTTCTTGCTTTCTCGTATTCTTCAACAGAATCAAAGCCAGTTAGCTTGTCATTACCGTCTGGAGAATCTGAGAATCCCATTAAGTATGCAATTGGTACATTGAAATAATCTGCTAATGCTTCCCACACTTTATTATCTCTAGGTTCTCTTTTTCTATTTTCATATTGAGATAACTGGCCATCAGTAACATTTATATTGTACTTTGTTTTTAAAATTCCACTTAAAGTTAATAGTGAGTCTTTCTTCTTTTTTCTTAATTCTTTAATTCGATTTTTGTTTTTTTCGATAACCATAATACCTCCTGTATATACTTTCATTTTACACTACATGTAAATTTATAGCAATAAAAAAATATTCAAAAAAGAAGTATTTTGGGGTTGCACATTCAAATTGAATGTGTTATACTCATTATACATTCAATTTGAATGTGGAAAGGAGGGAGGAAATGTTCATATCTGAAAACCAAGCAAGGGCGTTTAGACATAAGCGAGCTGATATGATGCTGACAAAAACCGAATTAGCAAAAAAAGATTGGCGTTACACGTATTACACTTTCAAAAATTGAGCGTGGAAATTATAAAGCTCCGAAGCGCATATACCAGTCAGTCATGGATTGGCTTACCGAAGATTTATGACGGCAACAAAAAAAAGGCTTTGACACCGACCAAAGTTTCAAGCCTATTTTTACAGAATACTAAGCACAAATTATCAGCAGGCAAGCAAGATAATCAGGGCGTAGCAATTTTAATTTATTATATAGTAATTGTACTATATATATCACACAAAGTCAAGCTATAACGGGAGTTTGCCAGTATCTTATAACTGGAGACAACAATACAAATGGAGAAAACGGAAATGAAATAAGAAAAAAATGAAGTATTTGATATTAGAAATTATTTAGTAGAAAACGATTATCCAAACGGTTTGATCGCTATGTTAGATGATTATTTCACGAACAAAACCATTTCAAGAGAAGAAATAGAAGAAATGATGGAGCAAGAAAATTTTGCTCAATTAGTTGGTAACTATCAGTTAAGAGGTGCTAAAAAAATGATTAATGAATTAAACCTAACATTTTCTCTGAACGCCATATTCTTCGTTATAAGCGCAGTTGTTTTATTGGTAATGATATTATCCGAACTATAATTGCAAGCCGTCAAGGGAAATTGAGCATCATTAGGAGGTGCAGTATATGAACTTATTTAGCAACGAAATAGAACAAGACTTGAAGATTCAAATTGCATCTATCGTAAATAATGCAGTCGATAATTTACAAAAGCCTGAACCTAGATTATTAGGTTTGATAACTAGAAAGCAACTCAAAGATGAATTAGGGATCTCAACTCCTACCATCGAAAAATGGGAAACGAACGGCTTAAAATCGTTCATGCCACCTTTGGAAGAGACAAGGACTAAATTCTATAAAGTTACTGATATACTCTCTTTTCTTGGCGTGGAGGGTTAGCATATGGACTTAATTAACTTACAAATACACACAGATGTTTTGCCAGCTTTTTCATTTTTGAAAAACAATCCAACAAGGCTGCTGCAAAAAGAAAAGCACTTGTTATTGACCTACTTCAAGCCACCTAATATCGAGTTATTCAATCACTCATATAAAGGTGTAAAAGTTGAAATTACAGAATCTGATCCTATTAAACAATTACTTGCGAATGACTGGGAGCTTGTCAGACCATTTAAACTTGCCATAGCTAAGGGAGAGTTAGTGGAGGCATTAAATCAGATTGAAACTAAAATGTTAGCCAAGTCAAGAGTTGGTTCAGGTGTTATTATTGATGGTCTTGTTTATCATTGGATAGCATACGGAATTAGAGATCCAAGCGATGTTATTAATTTTGTGAAGCTATTCTTCATTAGTGGTTACTCATATGAGGAAGTTGTCCAACTATTTGCTAATTTAACTATACCAAAAAAAGAATTATTAGCATTATTTTTAGAGAGGATGAATCAGGTGTATGGAATTGGGAATAAAAGCATAAGTGTTTTGGATGCCCTAGATGAATTAGTACCAGACATTGAAACAATCGGAAGTGAGATGGAGAAAGAACAGACTAAGGAAACTGTTCCAGAATACCGAAGTATATTTAAAAATTATAGACAAGAGGATACTAGTTGGGAAATGAGTACTATGACATCAAACAAATAATTTATAAAATTTTTAGATCCAATAGGTGGGGAACAACAAAGTATGGAACATCCTCCTATAAGGCAGAATATAGGAAAAGTATCAGTTATTTACAGCCACTTGATCCAGATTATAGGGTACCAATTAAACCAGCAGAATTCACTGATGCAATTGCTGATAGTGATATATCCTACATAACAACAAATGGATTGAAAACTTATGAGTTCGCTTTTGGCTATCTTCAAGAAAACAAGAAAACTAAAATAAAAGAATTTGTATCAATCAAAGTTAGTCATCCTCCATTGCTTAAATTGATAGCAGATTATGTCATTGGATGCTTTGCAATTGTAGATGGAAAGATTTTCGATGTTAGTCAGGAAACAATATCTGAACTTGATGATTACACTCTTCAACTAAGATATGACCTTAAAGGAATTGAACACGCAAGGGAGCTTCTATTAGGTATTCATGACGAGTTTAAAATTAAGCCAGTTAGAGTTATGGAACGACATCTAATCGCTTGTAACGACTTTCTGATTGATGTTAAAAACTCATGCATCATTGATCAGATGGCAGATAACAAAGTGTGCTATTTCAAGCGGTTGAATGTCAGTAAAACTGATGTTGAACCATCAAAAGAAATTGCAGATAGATTTTTAAAGATGGTTACCAATGATGAAAATAGTTATTTCAACGCTACACTTCAAACGTGGTATATGATGCAAGTTGCATCTGGAGTTAGAGCAAAAACAAATTTCTTTGTTTCAAAATCAAAGGTAAGAACTGGTAAAGGTCTAAGACATATTGCACTACAAGCATTATTTGAATGTGTACCAGTTGAGTTAGATGTCCTAACTGGTGGCAGTTTTGAAGCTATGCAAGGCTGGTCATTGTTCTCAGGCGGAGAAATGGCACTTGCAACAGAGCAGGGCGATATTCAAGGTTTAAAATTGGAACGTGTACTGAAAATCATCGCAACCGAGAAAAGCCACGTTACCAGAGGAATTGGGCAGAATATTTCTAAAGTAAATCTTACCGCAGTTCTATGCATTGACACAAACCGAACCGTTGCTTTGTCTGATGAAATGAATGGACGTAAAGTGTTAATTCAGTTCAGAGATAGACCAGAGGGCGAGACGGATGTCCAAAGAGAAGCCATTTTTAGACCATTTTGGGAAGCATTCACAGATGATGACAAGGAGCCATTGATTTCTGGATGCATCGGATTTCTGTTAAACGCTATGGAGTTATTTCAAAAAGAAAACTATCAATATGTTTGGCGTGAGGTTGAACTTATCAATGAGTTTGAATTAGATCCTTTGCAGATGCAGCTGCTAGACTTACTCCAAGAGTCTCCATATGTTGTTAGAAATATTGATATGGAATTTGAAATCGATAAATTATACAAAGGCAATAAAAATGCATTAGGAACTGCATTAAACAATATCGGAGTAGAACTTTTCAGAAAAAGAATAGATGGCGTTAGACAACAGGCGTATAGAATCAATAACCAAAAAAGGTTTGATAGTATCATAGCTCAATTCGAGTGACCATTTGTCCTTATCAGTGTCCCTTAATTTTTAATTGTGATAGGGACGGCAAAAACGTTATTATATCAATGTTTAAAGCTATATTTTAACCACTGTCCCTATCGTCCCTATCAAAAAGGGCAGTTGGGTTTATTAGTTTTAATAATTATATATTCTACTTAGTATGGCAAATTGATAAGGACGATATGGACACATAGCCAAACCCCTTGGGGGAGTAAGGAAAAAGCGTCCACATCAACTTAGGGACACTTTATAGAAAATAGGAGAAAAAACATGAACGAACTAGAAAGAACAGCCCTCAATGAAATACTGAGGACTGTGACCTATATTGCTGAGAAGATGGATAAACTTGAAGAACAGTTATCTCCACATCTTACAGAGACGGATAAAAAAGAGGTTATGGCATTGATTAGTGATGCACTTTCGAAAGGAAGGGGTATCTCTGATAATTATCTTGACGGTGTCAAGTTCCAGTCAAATACTCATCAAGGGATAGAAGGCGTTAGATAAACAACGTTTCTAATTTCTTTAGTTCTAGATGATATTCGGGAGAAATATGGCTATAAGCCTTGTTGAAAAAAGTATTCAAGTCAGCGACTACATAGAGTTCTGATAGTTTGCGACACTCTGCTAGAAAATCTGGTCTTTTTTGAAATACTGGCAGCATCATTGCAGCGATGTAAGTGTTTATCTTACGATTTCCTGTGGGATTATCTTTTAAGTAGTCCAAAGGTAATTGTTTTAGATTTACAAGTTCGCTTTCTTGTAATTGTGAATTACTGTAGGAAAGCGTAAAGTCAGCAAAGCTTTGAACAAGAGGGTTATCAGAATTAGACCACTCTTTCACAAATCCATGTAGAAATAGGTGGGAAGATACTTCGCATAAGACTTCTTCAAACCAAAACATTGGTGTATTAGAAGGTGATTTGTAGTAAACGTGTAATAGTTCATGGCCCAATTGGTAAATGACTTGAGAATGCTCATTGATTTCTTGTAAGTGCAAAAAAATCAAGTTGTCATCTGGAAAGGATACAGGGCAGTCAATAAATGGAGCGAAGATGATCGCTAAGTTTTCATCTTTAAAATTTGGGAAAATGTCTTGAGCAGTATTTGCTAGATAATCAAATATAGCTGAGTGCAGAGCAGAGCTAAACGGCTCTGGTAATTCGTTGACTGATTGAAAAAACATTTTCCAATTTGTTTCAGGCACAATATACTTTTTCACGCTAGTTTCTCCAAATCGTTTTTATTTCTATTATAGCAAATTTTATCACATTAGAAAGAAGAAGGAATGAACGAATTAATTAATATTACACTTAACGAAAATCACGAACCAGTTGTAATTATCTTAGATGAAGAAGATGATTTTGACTTTGAAGAAACAGAGGAAGAAATCCAAGCTGAATATGAAGCAGAGTATCTGGCAGATGATACACAAGACATTATTAATTGGATCAATGAAAGTAGCAATGCAAAAATTTTCTACAGAATACTTCAATAGCATACGTTCTGGAGATGAAGTCACTGCTATAATATTCGGTAATAAACGAGGCTTGAAAGGAACTGCTATCAAACCAGCACAAATACAATATCCACCTTTTCTAAGGTGGTTAGTTGAATTTGAAGACGGAACAACAGGAACTTTTGAAAGTAGATACCTAGTATTTTGGGAAGACTGGCTAGAATACAAGGGAAGAATCTTATAGTTGACAATACAGCGTGATGA
>ENA-OQBT01000257-OQBT01000257.1-human-gut-metagenome-genome-assembly--contig:-NODE-257-length-36644-cov-5.348796_pt1 | contig 36644 bp, 51 predicted proteins | sample MGYA00242749_ERZ504557 | MGnify/ENA primary metagenome ERZ504557 (study PRJEB26092, sample SAMD00036243) | human gut metagenome | host: Homo sapiens | study: EMG produced TPA metagenomics assembly of... | reverse complement strand
CTTAAAGAACTAAAATACTGCTGCTCATGATATTTATCTATCGTTCTCGCTCTAAATATTTTCGTGCCTTTTTCTAAAACTTTATGAGGAGCATCAACTAATTTATCAACTAATTTCAAAACTTTCCCATCTGGAAAAAAACGGTTCTTCTCAGCTAATTCGTTTTCCAATTCCTCAATCCATTTTCTAACCTGCATCTCCTCTACCATCGATATTTTGTAAATTATCTTAATCCAAGGGTTATTTAACAGGTCATCCATATTCTAGCCTCCACTTCTTTTGTTTAACTATAAACATACTCTACGCAGGCGTCCCTACCTCGATCAGATTTCCATCCGGATCATAAAAACGGACTACCTTCTGTCCCCAACTGTGTGTCATAAGCCTGTTGACATAGTTTACTGACGGACACAGTCCTTCCAACCTTTCAACAAATGCCTCTATATCACGTTCTTCAAAATACAGTTCACAGGAATTATTCTGTGGAATAATCTCCTTTTCCAGAAAATCTTTCCATATCTTTTCATCCTGAAGCACAAGTCCTTCCGTCAGAATCATATTTCCGTTATTATCAAGCACCACCTCAAGGCCAAACAGATCATGATAAAATTGCCTTGACTTTTCAATATCTTTCACTACAATCAAAATATTTTTTAATCTCATTTTCCTCACCTGCAAGCCAGAATTGTCTTAATCATCACTTGTCAAATGCCATCCATTACTACTATGAACTGGATACCCGTATTCTTTACCAGCCCACTTTATTTTTCCGATGGCATTATCAAATTTATTCAACAGATTCCAACAATAACTTCTATAATCCAAATCCAGATCTGGATTATTATAATCCTGTTGAACGTATTTTCTTGCTGTCTCAAGTTCCTTAAGACTAGCTTTATCAAACCATTTTGAACTGTATAAAGATCCTTTTTCTATTTGTTGTTTCAGTGTATTCCACACATCTGTTATTGCATCCTTATTCTTTAAACCTAATGCAGTTGTTAAGATAGCCGTTACACTAATTCCAGTTAAAAGAATCTGTGTTTTATGTTCTTTTATCCAAGCACTAAATTCCTTTTTACCAGTGATTTCTTCAATTTCAACAGTTCTTTTTTCTTTCTCCATAGTTTGTCCTCTCTGATATTTTTCCCAAAATTCAAAGTTATCTATTAAAAATCGGAGAAACCACCGGTTTGCCCTCTCTATCAAGCAGCGGAGTCATTCCTCCTGCATTCGCAGCCGCATGAAACACATAGTTTACCCCAGTTTCCCTGTCAACCCATATTTCCATAACATTCATAGTTCCCTGTGAATAAATTCTTTCAAATCTGTCATTTTTCCCCATCAAAATATCCTCCTGATTTCGTTTTCATGACTTCATTATAACAGCTTCACGCTCCCCAGTCACCTCATATCTTTACATCTCCTTCAACATAAAACTCACCATCCACAGCCCCTTATAACTGGTATCCTTTTTCAGCTTCGCCTTATACCCTGTCACATACATCTCCGTCGTTTTCAGCCCTAGCGTCTCCGTATCAAAATACTGCACCGCAATCTTGTCTTTCTTCGCATACGTCGCCAGTTTCGCCAGCCACTTCGCCGTAACAGAAAACGACACCGGAATGCTCACAACCCCATGCCGCACCACATCCCTCTGTGTCGTCCCTGCCTCCGTCTCACCGCCGGAATCCGCTTCCACATCCTCCAGCTCCACCTCATAAGAATCCGGAAGCGGCAGGTTCTCCCCGTCAAACACAAGATACTGAAAAAAAGCCATTCTATCTACCTCCGCTCCTCAGACTCATTCTCTGCTGTGCCGTCACGATCACCTCATCCAGCAGCTGGTTTCCCAGATAAACCGGAATCACCAGATCCCCCTGCTGTTCTTTCTGATCACCCAGCACATCCTTCAGTGCCGCCACAATACCGGCTGTCAGATCCGCACCACCGGACGTTCCCGTACCGGTCATCACACCACTGTCTGCCACAGCCATCTGCGGCGAAATCACCATATCCGCAGCCACACTGTTCACAGCCGCCTTTACCATGCCCCTGCTCTTCTCAATGCCCTCAGCCAGACCGCTCATAAAGTCCGGCATCCAGCTCTCAAAATCCGTCAGTGGTCCTTCATCCGGCACAGAGAAATGCAGATGGGAACGGATCGTATTTGCCACATCCGTCACCGCACTGGCAACTGCACCAATACAGCTCCGGATACCATTCACAATACCATTAATGATATCTGCGCCCCAACGCCATCCGGCAGACGCAAGACTCGTAATATAATTCACTGCATTTCCCAGTCCGTCCCGGATCGTATTATAAATACCAGAAATCGTACTCCGGATCCCGGACCACATAGCATTAAACGCACCGGAAACTGTATTCTTAATCCCGTTCACCACAGAAGAAATCGTGTTCCTGATTCCATTCCACACGGAATTGACAGTACCCCTGATTCCATTCAGCACGGTAGAAATAATTGTCCGAATTCCATTCCAGACCGTAGAGATCACTGTCCGGATCGCATTCATCACCGTAGTAATGACTGTGCGGATACCGTTCCATGCACTCTGCAAAAATGTCCTGATCCCGTTCACCACATTCGTAATGACAGACTTAATCCCATTCCAGACAGAACCCAGAAATGCAGAAATTGCATTCCACACCGCCATAACCGTTGCCCGGATCCCATTCCACGCTCCCACAAGGAAAGTAGAAATTGCAGTGACAACCGTTGTGAACAGCGTCTTAATCCCAGCCCACAGACCGGAAAAGAAATCCCGGATGCCATTCCATACAGCCACCGCCGTATTCCGGATCCCGTTCCATGCAGAAACCAGAAACTGGGAAACCGCCGTCCATACCTGAACAGCGACTTCCTTAATCTCATTCCACAGCCTGATCCAGAACTGCCGGAACTCCTCATTCGTATTCCAGAGATAAATAAACGCCGCCACTAAAGCTGCAATGGCAGCAATCACAATGGCGATCGGATTTGCCATCATCGTGGCACTCAGCGCCGCAAAAGCACCCTTCACTGCACTAATCGCACCGGCAAGCTTCGGTGCCCATGTCATAATCGTTCCAATGGCCGAAAGGGTCTTGCCTATAATGATCAGCACAGGACCCAGAGCCGCAGCCAGAAGTGCAACGATCATGATCACACGTTTCACCCCGTCCGGCATGGCATTCAGCACATTCACCATCCCCTGCAGTCCGGAAACAATACTACGCACCGCAGGCATCAGCAGATCCCCGAAAGAGATCGCCAGCTCCTGAAGCTGTGACTTCAAAATAGTCAGCTGTCCTTCCAGATTATCCTGCATGGTATCCGCCATGTTCTTTGCAGCATCCTTGCAGTTATTCACTGCCCCGGACACCTTTTCAATATCCTCCGGAGCCGCATTCATCAGTGCAAGGAATCCGGACATGGCATTCTTTCCAACCAGAGCCTCCGCATTGTTCGCCTTCTCTGCCTCAGTCATTCCGCCAAAAGCCACCCTGCAGTCAGCCAGGATCGCAGACAGGCTCCTCATGGATCCGTCTGCATTCGTGGTAGCAATGGTCACATCCCCGATCGCCGCACCCGACAGCTTCACATCCCCGGTCAGGTTGGTCATGATGGAACGCATGGAAGTACCCGCCTGGGAAGCCTTGATACCTGCATTCCCCATCAGACCGATCGCTTCTGCCGTGTCCTCAACCGAGAATCCCAGTGCCCCCGCAACCGGCGCACAGTACTTGAACGTTTCGCCCATCATGGACACATTGGTATTGGCATTACTTGAAGCCGCCGCCAGCACATCCGCAAAACGTCCCGAGTCCGCTGCAGTCAGCCCAAAAGCCGTCAGCGCATCTGTCACAATATCAGAAGTCGTTGCCAGGTCTTCCCCGGATGCCGCAGCCAGATACATAACGCCTTCAATACCAGACAGCATATCCTCCGTCTTCCATCCGGCCATAGCCATGTAGTTCATGGCATCCGCCGCCTCAGTCGCAGAAAACTTCGTTTTTGCTCCCATTTCCCTGGCCTTATCCCGGAGGCTGTCAAAATCAGAACCCGTTGCCCCGGACACAGCTGCCACCCTGCTCATCGCAGAGTCAAAATCAGCGGCAGTTTTCACCGCCGCCGTTCCAAGCCCTGTCACCACTCCCGTCACCGGAAGCAGCTTCTGTCCCACGGAAGAAATCTTGTTTCCAACCGTCTGCAGCTTCTCACCGGTTGCCCCGATCTTCTGCAGCGCAGTCGCAGACTGGTTCGCCTGCTCTTCCAGACTCCGCAGTCTCTGCTCCGTCTCAACAATCTCCCTCTGCAGGGCATCATACTGATCCTGGGAAATCGTCCCGTTCCGCAGTGCCTCATCCGCCTGCTGCTGTGCAGTCTTCAAAGTTTCCAGCTTCTCCCTGGTCTCAGAAACCGCCTGTGCCAGCAGCCTGTGCTTCTGTGCGATCAGCTCCGTATTCCCCGGATCCAGCTTCAGAAGCTTCTCCACATCCTTCAGCTGGCTCTGCGTATTCCTGATCTCCGTATTAACCCCTTTCAGGGCAGTCTGCAATTTCGTAGTATCGCCGCCAATCTCGACAGTGATCCCCTTAATTCTGTTCCCTGCCATACGGCTCACCCCCTAAATCCCATAAAAAAAAGGCACAAAAATACCCGGATCTCTCCGGGCACAAAAAAAGCACCTGCCATCCTGACAAATGCTTTGCGTAATATCAACATATTTTACTTAAAAATTGCTTTTCCTACAAAAATGAAGTCTGTAATTTCATTTTCATCCCTTTTCATACTCAAACATGATAATCTACATTTTGTTTCAAACCAATCTGGTACATCAAACGTAATATGTGGATATGTATTTCTATACCAATCAATCTGGTTCCTTGCAAATTCTATAAATCTAGGATCAGAATGAAGTCTGCTCAATTCCTTCTTTTTCAATTTTCCTATGATTTTGACACGATCATTCCCCGCTTGATATATTTCGCCAGTCCACGCATTCAGCCTTTCTCCACTTCCTCTTGCATGAGCATGTGGTATTGATGGATGGTCATCCGCATCTCCAATCGTAAACTCCCATATTCGGTTTTGCAATTTTTCCCGTGGCGTATACATTCGAGGTCCAAACTGGCTCTGCTGCCTACGTCTGGACTTTATCAAAGAAGACTTTCTATAAGATTTACCTTTTCTGTACATAATATTTTCACCTCTGCTTAGTAAAACTATTATACACTTCTCTCCACCAGCTGTCACCGGCAAACTGATAATCAGAACCTGTCGAAATCCTCCTGTGTGGCAACCTGTCTCCATCCCTTATACTCATCGTTCCTGCTCTCCACAAACATATCGTTCACCATCCCGATAGTCAGCAGATCCAGATCCCGGATGGAAATCCCCAGCTGCACACACCGGAGAAGAAACAAAGGAGTTGTCATTTCACGGTCTGTTGCATGAAGTTTTTTTTAGCCTCCACATCCGTCCTGATGTTCATTCCCCACAGCTCGATCAGCTTCGGCAGAACCTGATAAATACTGAATGTATTAAACTCATCCAGCCATTCCTCCGGATTATCCGGAATCGACGGATCCGCATGCTTCGCCATCACATACGCAATGTTCTCAAACATCTCAAGGGAAAACAGATCCAGGGAGGACTTTTCCGGATCCTCGTCCCCGATACTCTTTTCCAGCACAGATAAATCCTTGTAGATATCCCTCTGGAACTTAATCCTGTAAATACGCGGAATGGCGGCAGAAGCCTTAAAAGCAACCGCCTTCCCATCAATCTCAATCTTCTTCATCATACTCATATCTGAATCCCCTCAGCTCAGTGCTTTTCCATTTCCTGCAGCATCCACAACAGACTTTCCACTATCCGCCGCCCGCAAAGAAGCCGGATCCGCGGCCGGCAGATACACCGCCTTGTACCAGTCTGCATAAACAGTTGCATCCGTAGTATTCCCTGTCTTCGCCTTCACCTTTCCATCCGACAATGGCGTGGCTTTGATGGTCAGTGTTTCCGTCTGCACTTCCTTCTTCTCCTCGTTGGTCTTGCCCTCGATCTTCGGACGGGAAGCCGAACAGTTATACATCACATGGCGGATATGGCGCACATCCCCGTCAAACTCAAAAAGCAGGGCAAACAGTGCCAGTTCTGCATCCGAGTTTTCAATCAGAACGCCCTTGGCATCCAGCTTCTCTCTCAGCACATCCGTCCGGAAGCTCTCCGGAATCAGTGCAAGCTCCAGATCCCCGTCATAGCCCATATTGTTATCACATAGTACGCAATGCCATCCGCATAAAAATTCTCCGGTTCCCCATTTGCATCCAGGGACAGTGATACAGATCCCGGAAGCGGCACCGGCGCTGCATAGGACACCGCCCCGTCCTCCCCGACCGTCAGTAAAGCGTAATGCGCATTTTTCAGGTTATACTTCACCTTGTTATTCTTATCAGACATAATATTCCTCCATCATTTAACAAATCATTACAGTTCCATACTGTACAGCACCTCATACAGCTTTTCGCTCTGGATCCAGCCTCCGACTTATTATAAAAAATCCCGGCATCATCCAGAACCGTTTCCACCAGGCTTCTGCCCCGGGATCCTTCCGGTCCGTGTAAAGCTCTATTCTTACTTCACTGATCCGAAAGTATACCCGCCCGTCTGCCGCAAAATTATCACTTCCTGGAAGCAGATAACAGACAAACGGCGGATCTGGGCTCTCCCCTTCCGCAAAATGGTCATAGGCAAAAGGAAATCCAGTTTCTTCCAGCATCCCTGCCAGTTCTTCCAGTGTCATATGCTTTCACCTCCCGCCATCACCTCAGTGCCTTCTCCACTTCCCGTTCCAGAGTCTGTGCAGCCCTTTCCTCGGCAGGCGCAATATGGGGAAAAGCCCTTGTCCTGCCGCCTCTTCTCAGCGCATGACCGAACTCCAGCAGATGTGCCAGCTGGTACCTGTTTCTGGAATACACCACGATCTCCATTGCATTGGCAGTTTCCTTCGAGGTCTTCGCCGCCCAGCTCTTTGCATAGGCACCGGTTTTCACAGGGGCATTCTCCTGGATGTCTTTCCTTGCCTGTGACCCAGCCTTCTTCACTGCCTTTTTCATATCATCCGCTGCAAGCTGTGCGTACTCTTCCAGTCCTTCCATGATCACATCTGCCATCTGGCTGACTGTACACCTGTCCCCTGCCATGCTCTCACCTCCGGACCTTCCTGCATGTGAATTTCAGACACTTCTTCTTATAATTCAGATGATCCACACTCACAATGTCATACACCTGATCACGAAACAGGATCCTGTGGGTAACAGACCGCATGCCTGCAGTCTTTTTACAGTACCGCACCGTCACAGTCATTCCCACATCTTCCACCACAGTCCCTGCAGTTTCTGCTTCTCTGGAACTGGCAAGCCCCTCACCGCCTATTGTCGCAAAACAGCAGTAATCCCCTGTCCACTCATTCCTGTGATTCCCGATCCCGTCCTTCACAACAGAACATTTCTGAAAAATCACCTTTTCATTCATCAATCCAACATTCAAAACAACCACCTCAGAATCCCGGTTTCCTCACTCCAAACAGCAGGCTCCTCAGATTCATCACCAGCTGATGATGATCCGCCTCCTCCCTGTGTTCATACAGATAGGCAGCCGCATACTGCACGGCAATCTTCGTCCCCTGCAGGTCTTCAAACTCATCCTCATCCGTGATCCTTGCCACGTCCATACAGATCTGCTGCCCCTGCTCGATCAGATCAGAAAGCAGCACATCATCATCGTCAAAATCCACCCGCAGGTAATTCTTCATTTCCTTTACTGTCACGATCACGGAATATCACCTTCCATTTCCACCATATAAGAAGCATAGCTGCTCCAGCTTTCCGCAGTCTGGTAAACATCCAGCCTTCCCTTCGGGACATAGAACTTACAGTCCTTTGGAAGCCCAAGAAAAGTACCTGTCGTTGTAAGCTCCGGCGGCGAATCCGGAAGAAAATAATATCTTTTCATGCACTGGCAGTTCTCGAAACAATATCTGGAAACCGTCGTCACACTTTTTGGAATTACAATCTCTGTTAATGTATAACAGCCTGAAAACAAGGAATCCACAATCTCAGCAATTCCATCCGGAAGAACTACTTTCTCCAGCATCCGGCATCCCTGAAAAGCCCCGTTCCCGATCTTCCTGAGTCCTTTCGGAGGAATCATTTCTGTTATACAGCAGCAGGACTCGAACACATGCCTTCCGATATCTGTTACACCATCCGGGAGAGTTACTTCCTGTAAGGTAGTGCATTTATCAAAAACATAATCCCAAAGCCGGACGATTGTATTCGGAACAGATATATGTTCCAGCTGTACGCAGCCATCACAAAAATAGCCGGGCAGCATCTCTTTTCCCTCTGGAAGCCCGAGAAATTTCAGACTGCAGCATTCTTTTACAACACCATTTCCCCATTCGACGGCATTTCCCATCGTAATGCTTTCCATCCTGAAAAAGCTGCAGAAACAATAATCGCCCAGTTCCCTGACCTGGCTTCCCACTTCTATTTTCCGCACAGCTGACAGGTATTTCATATTTTCCCGCACACTGCTTTTCCCTGATGTAAAAGTATATGAACCGGCATTATAATTTCCAAAAAAACAGACCTGGTTTTCCCCCTGGGGCAGGAAACGTATCACATACTCTCCCGGTTCACTGTACCTGTGTGTCAGCGTGATCTTCATGTAATTCCATCCTTCTGCAGTCTCCGGTTCACTTCCGTCTCCCCAGTCCACCTTTACGCCATGATCCTCACTCTGTCCAAAAGAAACCTGCGGCTCTAGCATATCCTTATCCAGACTTACATAGATTTTCGTTGTCCCGTCATCCGTGACATACTGGGCAGCCACATTCATCTCCCTGTTTGTCTTTTTCAGATCCTCCAGCGACCAGTTCCAGCCCGTACAGACCAGTCCTTCATGAAACGGAAGCTCCGGCAGATGTTCCATACTGGCAAGCTCTTCCAACGAAAAACTGTACAGCAGGGTTCCCTCATAATCAAAGAAGCGGACCGGAAGGGACATATCCGCACCACTTCCGCCTGACGGGATCCTGCTTACAGCATCCGGGATCTCCCCCGGTTTCATCAGGCAGAAGTACCGCCCCGGGCACGCACCGCATCTGCAATAGCTTTCAGTGTTTTCTCATTTACAAGCACATTTGCCATCAGTACGCCACCTCATTTCCATCCGTCAGTCCATCCATCCGCCTTCCAAGTTCCTCCACCGTCTTCCTTATCTCCTGTACCTGTTCTTCAGTCTGGAATTTACTGTCATTTTCCAGTTCACTTACCTTTGACGGTACCGGCACATTTTTCTGTGCGCCTTCCTCAATCCCCTCCAGTTTGGATTTTTCACTGTTCCCAAAATCATTACTGGAAAGTCCTTTCCCAGTTTCCTTATCCATCTTATTTTTCAAGGCATCTTCCAGTTCCTTCCTGGTCACCTCACCGCCGCCAAGCCCCAGCTCTTCCGAAGTTTTATTTCCGGTCAGCTCCACACCATTGATCTGCGGCTTATGGCTCATATTTTCATAATTATTTGAATTAGGAACACTGCTCATGGTCCCTGTCAGCTGCTCCATCACGCCACCTCCACCGTCAGTTTCAAAACCTTATTTGCAATAAATGTACACCTGTAGCCGCTGCTCTTGTTTAAGGACAGCTCCCAGATATATTTTCCCAGTTCCAGATGCTTTGTATCTTCCTCTGAGAATCTGATCACTTTTTCCTTCACATCTGCCTCGATCCGTACCGCAGGCTCCGGATCTGCCTTGTTCCGCTTCGCTGCAAAGACCACGGAATCACCTTCCTCAAACTCATACTCTGAGCCGTCCGGCAGAAATGCCTGGAACGCAAAAGAAGGCGTATCCCCCTTTGTCATCTCAATCCTCATATCCTCATGAACCACCCAGGACATCCCGTCACCTCCCGCAGATTTTCCTGTTTCCATTCCGCTTATCATTCTTCATGCTCGCCGCTTAACTGATCTGATTTTCAAACCGGCGAATATTCCACCACCGCTTGTTGTTTTTCAAACCTGAAACCTTCCCTGCTTCGGTCAAAGCAGGGGACAGCCTATGCCATCCCTGCACATTAGTCAGCTTTCAGTTTCATAATCTGCACGGCTTCCGGAAGAACCAGTTTTCCGTCCACACGTTCCTTTGCAACAAAACCGATCATTCCATTTCCTGCAAACAGTTCATTCAGCTGCTTAAAGGATCTGTTCCCACGGTCCCCAATGTTGTAATAGCTGTAATCCCCAAAAGCGATGCCGTCCTTCGGTGCATAGGCAGAAGTCTCCACCTTATATCCCAGAATCCTGTCCGGTTCCCCTGCCTGGTAAGCCGGCTGCCAGATATAAGCACCGTTATTGTCCTTCAGTTTTCTAAGGGAAGGCAGTGTTACATCATTCATGATAAAGGATGCATTTTTACGGTACGGACGTTTCAGCCATACACCAGATCCAGCATGTCATCTGATTTCAAAGCCGCAGCCAGTGTATTCAGCAGATGACCGCCGCCTGTTCCGTCAAAAATACCTGTCGGTTTCCCTGTTCCGTTTCCGTTCAGGAAAGCATCCTCTTCCGCATTGGCAAGTGCCTTTCCAAACTGGACAATGATGTAATTTTCCAGATTAAAGGCATTGTCATAAAGCAGTTCCTCCGTTACCTTGATTGCTACATGAAGCTTATGTGCATCCAGGATCTTCTGGTCAAAAGTCGCGTCCCCGAAAGTCAGCGCCCCGCCTTCCTCAATCCAGCTTGCCGCCGGCTTGGTGGCCGCAATATTGATCTTGTGTTCCCCGGAAGTCACGATCCTTGTGGCAAGACGGCGCATGATATTCTCTTCATTCAGAACATCAACCAGTCTTCTGTCATACTCCTCCGGCACCAGATAACCGCCATCGGCATCCACGCCTCCTGAAGGGTATTGGAAACCTGTCGGAAGTTGCTTCTCAGTGCATTCAGCATTGCCCTGCGGTATTCATCAGAAGCACGTCCTGTCTTTGGCTCACCCTGGCCGCCTGCATAAGGCTTCCCGGTCAGCGGCTGGTTTACAGGCTGGTTCAGGTTCTTTTCCATTTCCTCAGCCTTGCGGTGGCGGTCAATCGCCTTTGTCAGATCCTCAATCTCCGCTTCCATTCTCTCATAGGTTGCACTGTCCTCCGCAGACAGAACACCATTTTCATTCTCATGGGTATCCACAAAATTCTTTGCAGCTTCCCAAACCTTAGCTCTCTTCTCCATTAATTCCTGAATCGTCATAATCCGTATCCTCCTCAGATATATTTTTTGATAAAATTTAAGCGTTCACGCAGATCATCTGCAGAACGCCCTGTAACATTCGTATTCACTTTCTTCTTTTCACACTTCTGGCAGGCATTCTCTGCCGCCCCGAAACATCCATTACAGGGATCGTCCCCCTCAGCACCGGCACTTCCACTTATTCCAGTTCCCCGCATACCAGCACCATTTCCATTCAAGCCAATCCCCGCCTGGTCTTTCACGGATTTTCCAGTCTTTCCATAATGCCTCTCCAGCTTATTCATCAGGGCATTATTCACTGCCCTTCTGGAAAACATTACAGAATCAGACGTCCCGTTTTCTGTACGGTCAGCACCTGAATCTCCATTTTCACCTTCACTGCCCTGTTCCTCTTTCTGGAACAGAATGTCATCTGCAAACCCAAGCTCCACAGCCTTATTCGCATCCATCCATGTTTCCGCATCCATCAGATGAGAAAGCTTCGCCCTGCTCTGTCCCGTTTTCCGTACATAAGCATTGATAATGGATTCCTTCACGGCATCCAGAAGTTCCATTACCTTCTTCATCTCTGCATGGTCACCCCACGCAACCGTGGCTGGATTATGGATCATCATCATGCTCACCGGACTCATCCATACCTCAGTTCCGGCCATTGCAATGACAGACGCAGCAGATGCCGCAAGCCCGTCAATCTTCACCGTAACCTTTCCCGGATACTCCGACAGCATGTTAAAAATCTGCGCTGCGGCAACACAGTCCCCGCCCGGACTGTTGATCCACAGGGTAATATCCCCTGTCCCTGCATTCAGTTCATCCTTAAAAAGAGCCGGCGTGACATCATCGTCAAACCAGCTGTCCTCAGCGATAACTCCGTTCATGAACAGGATTCTTTCTTCAGCTTCCTGTCCGCTTTCCAGATTTACCGCTTTCTTTTTCCAGTTCCAAAACTTCTTCACCAGTATCCTTCCCCTTTCCAGATCCGGCAAAGATACCGGCATCCTGTAATTTTGTCATATTTCCATTGATCAGATACAGATCACCGCCAAGTTCTTCCGGGATCCGGTCCATATTTTCCAGCTCCCGGATGTCATTGGCACTCATCCATCCGTTCTGTCTTGCTGTAGCATAACCAGTCATCCTTGACTGGTAATCTCCCCTGAGCAGCCCGTCCACGTTAAACTTAAAGAAATACTTCTTCTTTTCCTCCGTAGACAGCAGAGCCCTGACCATTGCCTGTTCCCACCGGCTCACCCAGGGATCCAGTGTATACTTTACAAACTCCAAAGACTGCTGCTCAATGTTGCTGAAACTGGACTTGTCCAGATCCCCAACCATATGCGGCGGCACCCTGAAAATCCTGCAATCTCATCAATCTGAAACTTCCTTGTTTCCAGAAACTGTGCCTCATTCGGTGCAATGGAAATCGGCGTATACTTCATTCCCTCTTCCAGGACAGCAACCTTATTGGCATTGCTGCTTCCCCCAAAAGTGGACTGCCAGCTCTCCCGCACCCTGCCCGGATCCTTCAAAGTCCCCGGATGCTCCAGCACTCCTGACGGAGCGGCACCGTTGGCATAGAACTTGCTTCCATACTCCTCTGCAGCTATGGCAAGCCCGATTGCATTCTTCGCCATGGCAATAGGTGAATATCCGACCAGCCCGTCAAACCCAAGTCCCGGAATATGCAGCACATCCGCCGGATGCAGGCGCACAATCTTCCCGTTTGCTTTCGGATCCGTGCCGGTTCTGCCGTCCACATCATCACCGTCATAAACCAGATACTCATAATAAAGCCTTCCATGTTCATCCCTGTCCACCGTCATCCGGTCCGGCATCAGCGGATAAAGTGCAACAACCTCACCCTTTCCATTCCGGATAATCTGACTGTATGCATTCCCCCACAAAAGCAGATGCGTCATCAGAGTCTCCCGGAATACAAAAGAAGTCATCTCCGGATTCGGCTCATCATGCAGCAGAAAATAAAGCGGATGATCCACCGCCTTTTCCTTTCCGCCATTATCGTTATACCTGTAAAACTGCAATGGCAGCCCCGCCACTGCCTCAGAAAGAATCCTCACACAGGAATACACCGCAGTCATCTGCATGGCACTCCGTGCGTTCACCCTCTTCCCGGAAGCTGTGCTCCCCATAAAAAATCCATACCCGCTTCCAGTTGTACTGTTAGAAGGAGCATCCCTTCCCCGAAACAGCTTCCCAAACAACTTCATTTTCATTTGTCTTCCCTTTCTGGGAACAATTCCCGCATCCTGTCATCTGCCTTAGATCCTGCCCTCAATAAGCACAGACACACTCCGAACAGAATCAAAAATCCAATACCTGCAAATACCAAAACACCAATCATCACATTCACCTGTTTTCAAACTACCTGAAATCTCCACATTATAAACTTCCTTCCAGAACTCCTGCTACATACTCTTTATCCTCAGAACACCAACAGTCCTCTCTCATCATACACACTACCCTGCGTTTCTCCCTGATTCCTAATGCAGCGATCCAGAGCCATAATAGAAGCTACGATTCCATCAATCTTCTCCTTAGACTTTGCCTTCGTCACCTTAATATTCTCCGCGGCATCTGTCTCAATCACCACATTCCCTGCCATCCACCGAAGAACCGGATGCCCGGCATGAATAATCTGTCCTTCCATCAGAAGTCTGTAAAACTCCTTCGTCGGTGTACTCATACTTGCAAAGCCCTGTCCAAAAGGTACCATCGTAAATCCTGCGCCCTCCAGGTTCTGGATCATCTGCGTTGCATTCCATCTGTCCACCGCAATTTCCAGGATATGGTACTTCTCCCCAAGATCACAGATGAATTTCTCAATGAAATCATAGTGGATCACATTTCCTTCTGTTGCCAGCAGATGTCCCTGCTTCTCCCATACATCATAAGGAACTGAATTCGCCTTCACCCTCTGTGGTATGGTTTCTTCCGGCACCCAAAAGTACGGCACCAGAATGTGTTTTTCATCCGAATTTCTCGGCGGAAATATCAGAACCAGTGCTGTAATATCTCCTGTACTGGAAAGATCCAGCCCTGCATAACAGTCTCTTCCCTCCAGCAATCTCATGTCTATTGGCTCATCACCTTTCATAAAAATTGCATCCGGGATCCATGACGTTGTACTGGATACCCACATATTCATACGAAGCCACTTAAAAGTAATCTCATCAGCCGGATTCTGTTTTGCTTCCCTGTAAGCATCACGAAGTCTCTCAATATCCACCGTATATCCAAGGGAAGGATTTACCTTGTACCAGTTTGCTTCATCTTCCCAGTCCTCATCATCCTTAAGACCATATACCACAGGATAAAAGGTTGGATCTACACGCCGTCCCTCCAAAATATCAACTGCCTTGGTATGCAGTTCAAACGCAATCGAATGCCTGTCGTTCCCAGCAGTAGTGATAATAAAGTGCAGTGGATTCTGCCTGGCATCAGAACTATATTTGGTAAGTACGTCATATAACTGACGATTCGGCTGTGTATGAATTTCATCGAACACAAGTCCCGAAATCGAAAACCCATGCTTGCTTCCAACCTCTGCTGAAAGCACCTGATAAAAACCGGCATTTCCGTAATTGACAATTCGCTTGGTAGCTGACATCAGCTTACTTCTCTTCATCAGCGCCGGTGACATCTCAACCATCTGTCTTGCAACATCAAAAACAATGGATGCCTGCTGCCGGTCCGCCGCTGCACCATAAACCTCCGCAGATGGTTCATTATCTGCATAAAGTAAATAAAGAGCGATGGCAGCTGCCAATTCACTCTTTCCAACCTTTTTACAGATTTCTACAAAAGCTGTACGGAATTGTCTGTTCCCATCAGGCTTGACAATCCCGAATATATCTCTTATTAGCTGTTCCTGCCAGGGCAACAGCCAGAATCTCTTACCTGCCCATTTGCCTTTGGTGTGACAAAGATTCTCAATAAAAGCAACTGCCCTGTCTGCCTTTGCCTTATCGTAATGAGAAGTCGGAAGCATAAATCTTGTCGGCTGATAATTTTTCAGCTTTGGATAGTCTTTTGTCTTGTTTCACGCGCCATCTCCCATCATACCTCCTTGATTTTTCCAACTGTCTATCCAAACACACCACTATCCCCAAGTAATGCCTCCATCTCATCCTCTGTTTCTTTCGCTTTACCATTACCGGCCACAATCCTGCTCCGCGAAGATGGCGTGAGCCCAAACTCTGATGCCGCCTGCAGCATCAACTTCTGATTCGTATTTGCAATTCCAACCCAAGGTGTCTGCTGCTGATATCCTTTATCAGTTTCAAATGTCGAGCCGCCAGAAGTAATATGCTCCTGAGCTTCCCTCCATCTTGCATATGACTGACAATATGCAGCAAATGCCGCCATATCAACTTCAGTAAGAACACCCATCTGATTCATCAACTTCGCCAAGCGTTCCCATTCCTTCTTAGCTTCCGGCATTAACCAATCAGGACAAGCAGGCATTCCTTTTGCTGGGACTGGCTCTTTCGTATTCAATTTTCTCTTACCTGGATTACCTTCCAGCTTCTTCACAGCTGTAGGCTTTGGCTTTCTTCCCGCCATCGGAATTCCTCCTTCCTCATTTTTTTCATAATAAAAGGACCATACATTTCTGCACGATCCCTTCTACAAATTACAATATTCCATTATAAAGCAAATCCATCTGCTCTATGAAACATCCCCATTCTGGGTTTATTCTTTTATCCCCAGCTGTCAAATAATACTGGTACTTATATAATATTCTCAAAGCCTTATTATCATATCGACCCGTTTTGTATAAATAATATATCAGTTCATACATCTGAACAATCTGCATGTCATCCAAACCAGTCATTAACTTAGCAGCATCCTTAATCAACCTTACCGGCAACGCATCATTAGCCGCAAAATATAGAAACTGCTTAACAGCCATAAATGATAAAGATCTTACCTCACCTCGATCCTTAGCATTATCTCTTGTAGGATTATATAACGAATGAACAGCAATTTTGTTAATATATGTATTTCGCAATGCCTCTTCCAAACTGCTTAATTCCGAATCATAATGAATCTTAAGTTTCGGAGGGATACAACTTGTCTGTTCATCTGCGTATTTTTTGACACTATCAGCGACTAACTCGTCGTACACCGATTCATGTATTGCCAATCCAGCAAACTCACTTAACAACGGTATAAGCCAGCATTCCTTAAAGTCTGTAAACGAATACGCTCTTACCTTTGCTACCTCACTCCTATCAGGAGGAATAAAGAAATTGGCATCCAGAAATACCTTCTGCCCAGGATTTTGTATTATGCTCTGAAAAGCTGGATTGACCTCTTTTGTATCTACCTTCATTAGTCATCCCCGCTTTCAAAAAAATCCTTCAGTTCATCATCAATCTCTGTGTCCATACATAATCCATAATCTTCTGGTTTTTTGTCAAACATTGCTAATGTACGAACAAATTCATCATCATCAATTAATCCATCTTCATAATTGCTGATAATAGTTTCTATTACTCTATTGGACACCCCCACAGTTTTCGTTTTCTTATTCAACAATTCTGATATCTCAGAATCAATATTTTTCAAAAGTCTTCTATATATCCCGTCTTCGTTTCTGCAATCAATAGCATATAATTTATCGTATTGATTTACATTTATATATCCCTCTTCGAACAATCTATTTATTATTGCCTGAAAAGGCAGCCACCAATCACATTGTATTCTTGCAATAAAACGCAACGCTCTATTATCAGTAACATCCCTCATGTTTGAACTACCAAATGCATTCATCACAGCATCCTTCAGAGCCTCAGCCGGAAGTAATAACTCAGCTGCAAATCTGTCAGCCTGTTTTTCCGTAATTTTATCCTCATAATCAATTTCAGGAGTATATGCTTTTCCAGACTTCGTAGTATAATGATATATTTCATGGGCTATAGCAAATATTTGTTCATCATAAAAACTTGAAGTATTCAAGCCAATAAATGTAATAGTGTCATTATCTGTCTTAAACCATGTAATATTTCCGTATGTATGGGTTCCATTCGTATCTGGAAAAGGATATTCACATAACAAAATATCCTTTTTATCCAGAAGGAGACGAATATCATTCCCAATAGGAACATTTGGATGAACTCCAAAAAATTGCCTTGTTTCAGTAACTAATTTTTTTATTTCGTAAATTTGTTTGTCGTCCAACACAACCGAATTGCTCTTACTCATTAAGCATCGCCTTTCTCAAAAGAAGTTGTTGCTTAGAAGCCATCATCATCTCAAACATATGATCAACACCTGCTTTTTCTTCTTTAGACATACTTGAACTACGATATGCAGTATATACTGTTGGTTTATTTTCTTCAAATAAATCAGGGACACTAAAACCTAATACTTCCGCAAGTTTCTCTAACTGAGGAATAGACGGCATATACTCACACTTTTCTAATCTACCAATCATCTGCCTATTAATTCCTGTTTCTACGCTTAATTGCTCTTGTGTTAATTCTTTTGATTTTCTCAAACTTTTTACGATATTTACCATTTTTTCTTGAGATAAACGTTTCATGATAATTTCTCCCTCCATGAAAAACAACTAAATCATATGATACTATAAATACCATAAAACATCAAGTGCTTTATTGTATTATACTACCATTCTTTCCATTTTGGTATAGAAAATACCATGTTTTTCGCCATCACTCATAGCATTACCATTATATTTATCCGAATTACCATCTACACTTTCAACCTCAATCTTTCCAGCAGAAATTTGTAACCTTCTGTGTGTTATCACCTTTTCCCATATTTCTTTATCTTTCCAATTTCGTCTCATTATCAAATTCTTGATTACCTTCCTTGTGTTTTTCTCGGTATTCAATACTTTTTTCAAAATTTTCTGTCATCAAAAATTCCATGAGGGCTGATAATCATTCAACATATGAGTTTCAGGATTATTTCCCCATCGACTATATCTTTTTCCATCCTTTTCAAGCCATCTTCTATTATCATCAGTAGTTCCATATAAAAAACGATCCTCCGCCTTTTTTAGTTCAGTTGGGCTTACATATTCTGGCATATCAAGCGATTTTTGTGCTGAAATTCTATGTACATTTAATTCTGGGTTATTTTCATCAATCCACACACTCATTCTAGTTTTTCCCGCTCCATTAGCTCCTAATAAAACTATTGACTGCTTACCTTCAATGAAACTTTCGTTATCATTTATATCGGGAATTCTAATTTTCATAATTGCACCTCCATCAAAGACTCATTTCCTTTATTTATTATTATATCGTCATTTCCACTTCTTTTCCATAGAAATAACGCCCCAGCCTAAGCCGGAGCGTCATCTCTTTTTCATATTAAACTACCTTAAACATCTTCTGCGACATCGGTTTTTCTTTCTTCTGTTCAACCTCTGCCTGTGCCTTCCTAAATTCTTCCATCCGCTTTAATTCTTCCTCGGCATCATCGAATCCGATATGTGTGTACACATTCATTGTGACCGATATATCCGAATGCCCCATGCAGAAATCATCAAATGCACCCATACCGATTCCGTCATAACCATCCATTGCATTGACTGCCAATCGAAAATCCGAAAAGGTATTTTTATCGGCACTGCTCGCTTTTCTGCCATTTGTCTGATACGGCACTTTTGTCATGCGCCCGTTTCTTTCTTCATATTTCCACAGACAGAACCGTCCGTCTTTTTTCAACTGTTCCGGAAGTTTCTCATACATTCTGTGCTCCTCCTTCCCCGCTTATTTTCTGACGTATCATTTCTCCGTGGCTCTTGCCGATAACCACACCTTAAATTCGGAAACAGGAACCAATACCCGCTGGCCTACACGGACGATTGGAAAATCCGCTTCTCTGGTCAGTGCATATGCTTTGCTCAGGCTGATTCCCATCTGCATTGCCATTTCCTGTACGCTCATCGTGACTTTATCCATAGCCATCCTCCTCTCTGCATTCCAAACATGAATTGCTCTTGTTTTCTATCACAGTATACTTTATAATGTTACCAAAGACTATTTTCTATTGGTAAGAACTCGTACCGAAAGCAAGTTCTATCGGTAAGAATGGAGGTAGAATATGAACGAAGATTTCAGTTTGGGGAAAATGAGTGCGGATGCACGGCTGACCGCAACTTTTCAAATACTATGAAAAAACAGAAACAGAATGGAAAAATCAGTTAATACACCGCCTGTCTGGGCAAGGCGATGTTCCGAACTCAACCGTGGATACGGCTTGGACGGAAATGAGCTCTGGCTTTCTCTGAATAACCTGTACCAGAGTATCCGTGGAAAAGATGACTACACTGCTGCCGATGATATCATTTCTTGGTGTCAGCAGTACGCACACCCCTACTATGCCTCTGAGGACATCGAAGAATATCGATGGGATATTGAAAAGGATACGGAATACTGGGATTTTTCCACTAACATTCTTGGTAATTTCACTTTTGATGTTCACACCATGCGGAAAGATCTCGAAAGCCTGTACCGGGATACCCTTGTAATTCTTATGTTCAAAAAATGTCTGGAACGGCTTGACGTTTCCACGGATCTTGCGCAGATCACATGGACGAATGAATTTGCAGATTTTAATTCGTTTCCTATGCAGAAACATCTCGGTAAAATATCAGCTTACCTAAATAAAATGAGTGGCGTAACCATGAAGTTGGGACTGGATGAAAATGGAGAATTGAAGGTCATGCCGGATTTCCATTCTGTTTTTGATGCTGCCCGATTCGCTCTGTCGCAATATGTATCTATCCCTACGGATACCCCATTACTTATGCCGACCGTGTGGGCGTTGCCACTTGTGAGTGCTGTGGCCGTCTGTTCATCAAAAACGGAAACCGCCAGAAATACTGTGACAATCCAGAATGCAAAAAGGAACGAAACCGCAGAAAATCCCGCACTGCTTATCGCAGAAAGATACAGGAAGAAAATGATAACCGCTGGGCGTGACCACGGCTGTTTTCACAATGGGGCAAGATGTGGCAAGTAATATAGGTTATTTTCTATATAGGCTCTATAAGAATAACCTAAATCATCTGCCACAAGTTGCCCCAACTGTTTTTCCCATAGAAAAAGGGCATCGGTCTGCACCGACACCCCATGTCATTTTATCCTTATTCTCCGCAGCGGAATGCTGAATTTCCCGTAAGATTTCTAAGCAGAATCTTTCTCGCTGTCTTATACTCTTTTCCGATAAAGCCAAGTCTGAGCAGAAAACAGCGGAAAGCATATTTGTCATTGTCCGTTTCGGTCGGCTTTGATGATACCCTTTTTGCATCTCTTGCCATATCACACAGCCTTGAGATAAATTGCGTGTAGGCTGCAATATCATCTCCATCCACTGTGTATGGAACCCATGTGAAATTTATTTTTTCATCTGTAATTTCAATCCCTGTGCTGTCCGTCTGAAATGCGCGTTGAAAAAGCATCTGCTTATTTGCTATAATCTTCTGTAAATTTTCCAATGCCGTATCCGTAAGGCTCTCTTTCGGAATCGCTATTGTCAACTTATCCTGTTGCACTGGCACTTCTTCCGTTATTTCCATATCGTCCTGAAACCCATGTTCCCGTAACTGCCGAATCAGGTCTTCCACTATTTCTTTTTCAATTCCATCCGGGATATGCAATACACCCTCTTTATTCAGTCGGTATCCTGCAATATCGTATGCACAGCTTGGTACCCGTTCATAATGCGGTACTGTCCCAAGTATGTTTCCAATCTCCTGTGCCAGTTTCGGTCTCTGCTTTGATTTCAATGTAAATCTAATTTCATTCTTCATAATATGTACCCGCCTTTCTTTATTCGATAGTACATATATCACTCTGATGGCACAGAATAGCAAGACAATTCGGATTATATTTCTGCCAAAATGCACGCAGAAAAACTGTGATTTTTATGCTGTTTTTTACACGTTTTTCTGCGTATTTCGGTACTATCCGGCAAAACAAAATCGGCTTTAGCAATGATATTCAGCGGATATTTTCACATCAACCGACCTTGACGGGTATCCCCCCTGTTTAATTCTGCGAAAATTCGCACGAATGGGGCCATCGGTCTTCAGGAAGAAAGGCTGTAGAGATTTGGATACCCCCTATGATATTTATCCCTTATTATTTAATCTAATAAATTTATCTGCCATACTTTTTATTCTCATCAACTGCAAATAAAAATTCATTACAACTGTTTGAAACATTAATCTTCATCAAACTTTAAAACCTGCTGTTCCCATTTGAATTCTTCTTGCCACGCATTTCTCTATCCATTTCACCAGCAGTTTTAATTTCAATTTTTACATTAGGAATCTCCAATCCCCAATTATCCCATCCAACATAGTTATTACGTGCAAATAATTCAATTTTATCTTGCTCTGGGAACATTTTTGTTATCCCTTCAATAACATCAACAGGTTTAACACTATGTGCTCCTCTATGTATTGTAACCATCTGACGAACATTTCTTGCACCCCTTGGTTGTGGAAATTTTCCTTTCTTAAAGGCAAGAACAAATTCCGTTTGACTTAGCGTATATCTTCCTGGATTATGTACCATTTTATCCCACACGAATGCCACTGTTTTATATTCAAATCCCCAAGCCTCCCCTAGCTCTATTGAATTTGCCATCTGCGGTCCAGTTGTCCACATAAACAAAATACAATCATCTGCAGCAATAGAATTTACATCTAGCTCTTTTAATTGCTTCAATTTCACAGTAGGATATTTAAAAGATGCTGAACTAAGAAAAATTTTCTTTTCAAATCCAACATTCTCATCTTTGATTGTTGACTTATCATACTGCATCTTTCCACCATAATCCCAAGGTGGATCTGCGTAAATAACTTGGTATTTTTTTTCCGGCAACTTAGGATATATATCTTCTAATGGATTAATCTTTGTTCTTTTTTTCTGTTCAACATTATAAATGGAATATGCTGTAACTTCTGAATTTTCTTTCTGAGACATTTATATCATCCTTCCTATATAAAACATAATTATAGGATAATCTAATCTAGCTTCAAAGTCAACATTTTTGTGACTTATAATCCGTTGTTTTATAATCAGCACAGCAATAAAATATTTATGAGAGGTGATTTTTATGGTAGTAGATGATTTTGCAAACCGCATTAAAGAACTAAGACAGCAGCAAGGGTTAAGCCAAGAAAAGTTTGCATTAAAAATTGATATGGACAGGACTTATTATGCCTCTGTTGAAGCCGGAAAGCGAAATGTATCCATAAAGAATATCAAAAAAATTGCTGATGGCTTTGAAATATCACTTGAGGAACTATTTAAAAATATGTGAGGTGTAATATTATGGCAAAAAAGGATTTACAAGGAAGAGATAATTGGCAAACCGAGTCTGGCCTGGTGGAAAAGCCGGTGTTGCAGAACAAAATTTAATATCGGTCTTTAAAGAAGCATTTAAGGATACAGATTATGTGATCTCAGATCATCCTACCGACTTAAAGCATCTGTACGAAAATGTAGAACTCCCTGCCAAAACAATAGCGGCTATATTCAATCCAGACTTAGCAACAATGAAGAATGCTCAAAAACGTGGTTGGGGTGTATCTCCTGATTTTTCTATTACAAATAAAAAAACGGGAAAAATTTTATTTGGTGAAATAAAAAGACAGGATGGCTGGGTTGAAGGAAAAGATCCAAGTGCCGGCCGTGGAAATGCACACGAACGTATGTGTAAATTGTTCACTCCAGGACTTATGAAAGCATACCGCCAAATCAGCAAAATCTCAGATCCTTCAATCTTACCATTTTGGGTTGTTCTTGAAGGTGACATCACAAGAGATCCAAAGAGAAATAGAGAAATTGCTTTTTGGTTTGATGAATATGACAAGAACTATTTTATGTGGAGACCCGGAGTAGATGGAAGTGCTTTGGTTGAGCATTTCAATAAATATCTAAAAAAATTCTTAGATTAATTCATAAGCAGTTCATTATTTTCTCTATAATGAACTGCTTTTTACATTTTCTCCATTTGTTTAATATAATAATTGGAATAATTATCCTCAGAATAAGTTGGATCACTTTCAGAATACCCCTCTTCGAGATTAATTTTACTAAAATTGGAATATAGATGATTATTTTCAATCAGTAACCTCATATGAGCAACTGCATTATCCCAAGTATCACAAACACCTCTTACACCACACAGCTGACTTGACTCTCTCTCTTCATACAAAACATATACCATATTCATAGAAAAATCTCCTTTCTCTTTTACTCATTTATTATTTTCTTCAAGTGGCAATGCATTAATTGCCTCTCTAATAGCCTGAGATTTAAGCATTCCCATTTTTTTACAATACAATTCAAGCCTTCGCAATGTTGCTTCATCCATTCTAATAGTATATCCTATTTTCTTATTATTATCTCCTTTAGGTCTTCCCATTTTCTTCAATATCATCACCTCCGATAAACATATTATACTTTTTGCATTGCAAAAAGTCAACACGTTTTTAGAACAAATGTTCTGTTTTTATTTCCTAACATCGTTAATGAATCACATTTAAATTAGCTAGAAATCATAAATTATATATAATTGTTATATTAACATTTAACATTTTTTGCTGCAGAGAGTATGCCGAATCATCCCTTAGTAGTCCCTTACTACTAAGAATTTCTCCCCACACCTTTGCCTTTATCCCGATTCCGCCCGTGAGCCTTAGTAGTCGAAACCGTAGTATTTCCAATACTTTCCGCCATATTCTGCCCTGTATTGCCCCAGTCTGCGAAGGTATGCATTATCATAAAACTGGAGTGCCGTGCAGATGAATAATACTTTTATCATTGTTGCATAACCTCGCATTTCTTAGTTTTTCTTGGTATTTCGGGCTTTGTGAGCCTTTGTAAATTTTTGCTTTCTGGCATAACCTGGTTTATTTTCGCATAATATCGTCCGCAAAAGGTGTAAAATAAGGTGTATGTTTTTCTATTTTACACCTTGCTATTTTCAATTAAAAATCGTAATTACACAACCTGAATCCGGGCAACTTCTTCCCTGGCATCCTCAAGATTTACATGCGTATATGTATTCAGCGTTACGCTGATATCTGAGTGGCCCATCAAATATTGCAATGCTTTTGGATTCATTCCGGATTTTGCCATATTTGAGCAATAGGTGTGTCGGCATACATGCGGTGTAATGACAGGCATCTGTACTTTGTAAGTATTATTATACTTCTGAATGATGTGTTGGAAATAATGCTCCCAGTGCAGGAATAACAGATACTTTCATTTTTATCAAAGTATAAGAATCCACTTTTTCCATCTACCATAGGTTCTGCTTTGGGTGGGTTTCGTTTTTCTATTATTTTCCGAAAGCATTCCTCTACATCTGCAGTCATAAGTATCTTTCTCGTTCCGCTGGTTGTTTTAGTCTCTTGAATATAATATCCGATTTTTGATTTTTTCTGCAATTGATGATCGATGTTGATCGTATGCTCCTTAAAATCAATGTCAGAAATGGGCAAACCACAAAATTCCGAGATGCGAAGGCCGGTTTTAAATAATATGTAAATCCCCTCATAATACCTGCAAAAATGAGGATCCTCCTTCACAAACCGTAGGAACTTTCGTTCCTCAGCCCTGCTGATTGCCTCTCTTGTCACACTGTCATTCACAACCACTTCCATTAGCTGAAACTGAAATGAATTTTTCCTGATCAGTCATCATCCACTGCCAACTGAAATGCCGGACGAAGAACTCCTCGGATTGAATGGATGGAACTATAACTTTTCTTTTCTACCTGCTGAAGATGTATCAGCCAACATTTTGCATCCGAAATCCGAACCGTATCAATCCTTCTTTTTCCAAATGGATCTTTCTTCAATAAATTGATAACTGTTCCGTATCCTGCAACTGTAGTAGGTCTGACACCGGTTTTTGTTGATGTATATTTTTCAACCAGTTCCAGTACCGTCATATTTCCGCCATTTCTTGCAATCTGCTCAAAATGGTCCGCCTGGATTTTCTTCTCCATCTCCCGAAGCGACAAAGTACGGCGCTTTCCTTTCGGAGTTGCATCGTTATGGTCTAAGCGCCAGCTATATACGCAGCGCTCCTTTCCCATCTCATCGACATACTTAAATCGATATCTGCCATCAGATAACTGTATTTCTCCATTGTGTAATATACGTCCTCTATGATCTCTCCTTTTTTCACTCATAATATTTTAGTCTCCTTCATCAAATGTTCATTTAACTTGGAAGACCGTCTCGGTTTATTCATTATACCACAAGACCTTTCCTTCGCTAAGATAAAATGAACATTATTTTCATTACTATTTCTTCTATTCTGTCACTTAAACTGTACTGGCTGTGTCCAGATAATCTTCAAATAATTTTCTTTTGAACCGGATATGCGAACCAACTTCCAAAATAAAATCTGCTCCTTCATTTTCACCTGCGATTTGTCTCAATCTCTTTTCTCCAATTCCGTAATATTCTGCTGCTTCGGAAACATTTAAAGAATATTTCTTCCAAACAGGTATTGTTTTTTCTGTATGATTCATTCGCATTCCTCCTTCCCTCTGTTTGTGTTCAACAGCGTTTTCGCTTTCTCCATTTTCATACTTGCAATCGCTTCTCGTTTGCTTGTGCCTCCAACATACACGGGTGTACACATTTCTAAAATACGGTCATAGATACGTCTTTTATCTAACATGGTCTCGCTTTTTATTTCTTTCAGCGGAAGATTGGTCGTAATGATCAAAGGGCGTCCTGAACGAATCCTGCGATCTATGACGCTAAAAATAATTCCTAACGCATATTCTGAATTTCGTTCCACTCCAAAATCATCAATAATCAAAAGCTGATACGAAGCCAATACATTGATATATTCCGTTTTGTCTGCCAGTGGAAATATATCATCGATAATGGGGTATTGAAGTTGGTCATCTTTACCGTTACTTCTCGTTTAAGAAGATCGTTGGCTATGCACCCGGCAACATAACTTTTCCCGGTACCAACCGGTCCCCAGAACAAACAGCCTATATGATTTCTTTTCATTTTCTCCCAGTTATCAACATAATTTTTTGCCTTATGCATTACCACATCTGACATATCTGCATTCTCAAATGTCCACTCTTCCATTCTGCTCTCGTCAAAACAGATGCTTGTATTTCTGTTGACTAATTCCCAGTGTTCTTTGTCTTTAAAATATTTTTGTTCTTCTTCATATGCTTTTCTGTCACAGGCACATTGCCTGGAATGTTTCTTCATCCCCATAAATCCACCCTCTGGGAAAAAAGCTTCTTTCGCTTCCCCACAGACTTTGCAGTATTGCAAACCATCACTACCTACACATACGGTATCTTCTTCTCTCATCACAAACTCTCTCCTTCCCCATAGCAATAATTTACTTCATGATATTTATTACTTTTATATTTCTCAGTTACTTTACTAGGTGCCACATTTCCGACTCCTGCACAGCCATTTTTACGACCAGATGATGGGTGCTTTTCCGACTCTATTACAGCCATCTTTTCAACCGCTTTATTGTCAATCGGCTGTAAAACTATCTCATCAGATGGAATTTTTACATATAAATGATTGGGTTTTGAAAAACCACCGGATCTGCGAACCAATAGTCCCACATCATCTAATTCCTTCAATGCTGTTTTTACAGAAGATTTACATTTGCCGATTTGAGCAGACAATTCCTCTATAGGAAAAATCAGATAAACATTTCCATACTTGTCTATCCAGCTATTCTTTCTCGATATCCGTGCCCGGTCATACAAAATCATATAAAGAAATTTTGCATTTTGGGAAATGCGCAGCTTCAGCAAAAACTTCGGAAACTGGAAGTACTGAAGCATCTGCTCTGACTCCTTCATGTATTCATATTTCATTCTTCTCGCCTCATTTCTGTTTCTAATTGTTGTAAAAATCATTTTTATGCCGGCTCAAAAATGTCCTTACACATATTCAAAAGATGAAGGGTCATAAATACAGGTTCTTTGATAAAAATTTTTTTAATTTTTTCCTGTCCAAAATACCCTTACATAAAACGAAACGCTGAGAGACATTTTTACAGCCTCTAATGAAATTTTTTTAATTTTTTGATTAATTGAATATTTGAAACAAAAAAACACTCACCTATTCCAGGTGAATGCCTTATCAAAATTTCCTTATTTTGTTGTCTGTGACGCTTATCCAGATATGCCTGCATATCTGCTAAAATATAATTGCCAGCAATTATATTTTCACGTGGGTATGGGGACGTAATCCCAATCAAGGTCTGCTACTCGTAAGTAATACAAAATTGTCAAAATGACAATACTGTAATACACGGGTGGATCTTGCTCTGGTATTTTCTCCTCATCAAATCGGTTTGTGATATTTGGATGCTACTCTAAAAATATTATGATGTTCACTAATCATTATGAACTCTTGTCTTTTAAGCATATCTTTATTAGATTTATATGTCATTTTATGATAGAATTAATTTTGAAGAGGAGGTATTATTATAGACTATTTATCGGCAGCAAAAATGAGATATTATTCAAAAGATAACTCTGAAAACATCATAAAAAATTTAAACAAGAAACTTTCTGCTAATATTTCAGCATAGTAATGTCATAGAAAAAGTATCATTTCAGTAGTAAAATACTGGCTAAAAGCAGACAGTATTTGGAGAGTACCGTTTAGACATCAGGAGGTAACATAATGGGTAAGAACACGACGAATGATATGACGCAGGGAACTGCATGCGTTTACTGGTACAGTTTTTTCTGCCGATCCTGGCAGGAAATCTGTTTCAGCAGTTATACAGCTTTGCAGACTCTATGGTGGTGGGAAAAGGAATTGGCGATACGGCACTTGCAGCAGTCGGAAATACCGGTTCCGTACATTTTCTGATCATTGGTTTCGCAATTGGGCTGACAGGAGGATTGGGAATCTGTATTTCTCAGTCTTTTGGAAGTGGCAATTATGAAAAACTTCGTAAGGAGCTGGCAATGTCTGTCTGGATCTGTCTGGCTATTGGGATTGTGATCACAGTGGTAAGTCTGGCCTTCATGCGGCAATTATTTACATTTCTCCATACACCGGAAGATCTGATGACGGAAACACTGCAATATTTCGGAACAATTCTTGCGGGAACCACCATTACAATTTTTAATAATTTTGCCATGACACTTCTGCGTTCCGTCGGAAACAGCCGGGTGCCTCTGGTTGCAATGATAATTTCCGCCATTGCTAATGTTCTGATGGATCTGTTATTCGTTTTTCCGCTGCATATGGGTGTTTTTGGCGCAGCGTTAGCCACTGTTCTGGCACAGGTTCTGTCTGCGCTTTACTGCTGTTACTACATAGGAAGGGAAAAAAATCTGATCCCGAAAAAAACGGACTGGAAACCACAGAGTGTGATCATCAAAAGACTGACATTGAAAGGTCTGCCTGTTGCCGTTATGAATTCTGTCACTGCAGTGGGTGGAATGGTGTTGCAGACATTTGTCAACAATATGGGAACAAGCTATGTGGCTGCCTATGCGGCATGCACCAAGATCCTCAGTCTTTTTGAACAGCCGGCAAATACAGTAGGCCTGGCACTTCTTACTTTTGTGGGACAGAATTATGGTGCCGGAAAAAGGAGCGGATACGTACCGGTATCCGGGAAGGAGTTATCCTGACGATCCTGATAAATATTCCACTGGCTTTGATGTTGCTGTGTATTCCTGAGTTTCTGACTTCTTTCATGTTGAATGATGCGTCGATTATTTCTTACACAAGAGATTTTCTGGTGGTTACAGGCATCTGTCTGTTTCCTCTGGGATGGCTGTTTGTGTTCCGCAACGGGTGTCAGGGCATGGGACATACGTTTGTTCCGATGCTTTCAGGAGTCCTGGAAGTGTCTCTTCGAGTGGTCATGGTAAAGCTGCTGACTCCATATCTGGCTTTTCGTGGTGTTGCTCTGGCAGAAGTATCTGCCTGGATCGGCGCCTGGATCATGTTGATGATCACTTACTGGATCTATCAGGAAAGAACGGATTCTTTTCGGTAAGTCTGATGAGAACATCCTACCTTGGTGCGAAACTGTCGATTGAAATTTGAAAGGTTATGAAATCCGGTATCGAAAGCAATGTCGGAGATACTGCGATCCGTATTGCGCAGAAGATCGCATGCTGATCGGATACGTACCTGATTCAGATATTCAATGGCTCCGAGACCGAAATTCTGTTTGAAGCAGCTCATAAAGTAACTGCTGCTCATATGAGCGATCTTTGCCAGCTGCTCTATGGTGACAGATTCAGAATGATGTTTCTGTATATAAGTGAGAACAGGCCGAAGTGTTTCGATCATCCGAGATTCTGTCGAAACCGTGTGTTCGGTGCAGAGTCCCGGTGTCGATGCCAGCAGATAAAATAAGTGAAGCAGTTCGCTTTTCAGTAACAGATCAGACGTTGCAAGATTTTTGTGCGCACACTGCATAATAGTCCGGACCGAATCATGGAGTTCATGATACCCCGGGGGGGGGGCCTGAGATACAGGGACCAGAACTCTTCGTCTGGAAGAAAAGATCGGCAGCAGAATATCTGTATAACAACGGTCATCGTAACTTCCCACCAGCATATTCTGATGAAAAACAATGGTATCATAAAAAAAAGAGCTGTGCTCATCCGACATGATAGCATGAAGGACGTTGGGCTGGATCAGAACGATGTCTCCTGGTTTGGCAGAGATGGTCTGATCCTCGTATTTGAAAAAAACATTTCCAGATTTTATGTAATTTAATTCCATTTCACTGTGCCAGTGCAGCGGTACACTCGTAAAATAATCCGGTATACCGCAGTCATAGTAACTGTATGGAACCTGAATGGATCCGTGCTGGCACTTTTCTTTTATCGCATAAAGATTCTGATGACGCAGATACGCCGTAAAGTTGTTGTATCCTCCAGTGCAATCGTTCAATCCTTTTGCAGAACGGACGAGAAATCCCTTAGAGTTCATCATGTCGAAATCTATGGGGTGGTTCCTGCATTCATGGAATGAAAAATATGCATACTTTTTTTGTTTCGTTGTCCTTAAAATATCCGCACATATCGTAATGCCCCGTCTCAAAGGTAATAAGCCTTAATCCATATTTTGCGGCATTAATTTTCATGCTCTTTTTCATGTCATTTGCAAAATCTATAAATTCCTTGGAATTTTTTCCCATAGTCATCTTTTATTGTTTTTCCCTGATATTTTCTGTATAGTTCTTCCAAAACGTTTTCCTTTCATATTCTGAACTTTTGAAATGATGTCGCCATTGATAACATTTTTATTATACAGGAATGAGGCGGTAATCGCAAACACAATCCACAATACAAAATGATATTCTTTTTTTCTGGATGTTTCTGTGATATACTTATACGCGATCGTATCAGACCGGAAAGGAAATATTATGTTACAAAAATTATATGTTTTTTTCAGGAAAGAAACCGTTTTGTCAATTGCAGTGATCCTGGCGCTTCTTTCTATGTTCTGGGTCAGACCGGATAAGGCTTATTTTACTTATATCGATTTCAGGACTCTCGGGCTCCTCTTCTGTTTGATGGCAATTGTAGCTGGTTTGAAGGCTGTTGGTGTTTTTGATATACTTGCCCAAAAATTGCTTATGGGAACATCGGGAACTGTGGGTGTGATCAGGCTGTTGGTACTCTTATGTTTCTTCCTGTCAATGGTGATCACCAATGATGTGGCATTGATTACTTTTGTTCCTCTTGCACTGATCATTGTGCATAAACTGCCAAAGGAACTGGGCAATTACTGGCTTCTTAAAATAGTAGCCATGCAGACAATCGCTGCTAATCTCGGAAGCATGCTCACACCAATCGGAAATCCGCAGAACCTTTATCTATATGCCAGAGCAGGGATGTCCGCGGCAGAATTAATAACCCTGATGCTTCCCTATTCCGCCACAGCACTTATCATTCTTCTGATATGGATACAGGTAGCCGCTGCCAAAGCACCTCACGCATGCGGTTCCGAAAAAGATAAAACTCTTTTGGGATTCTCTGCCAGAAAAGAACTTAACATGGAATACCTGGCCGCTTACCTGATCTTATTTACAATCTGCCTGCTCACTGTTGCACGTATCATTCCATACCAGATTCCTCTTGTATTGGTTCCTATATATATGCTGCTAAGAAACAGGGAAAATATAAGCAGGGTGGATTACTCCCTGCTTGCCACCTTTATCGCATTATTTATTTTTATCGGCAACCTTGGAAGGATTCCGCAATTCAGCAGTTTTCTGGAAAGAATCATGGCAGGAAGGGAAACACTTACTGCTGTTCTTGCCAGTCAGATTATGAGCAATGTTCCCGCTGCGCTTCTTTTATCCGGCTTTACAGATAATTACCGGGCTTTAATTGTCGGAACCAATATTGGAGGTCTCGGCACTCTGATTGCATCCATGGCAAGCCTGATAAGTTTCAAATATATTGCAAAAGAAAACAGGAATCTGAGAGGGAAGTATTTGGGAATATTCACAGCCTCCAATATTATATTCATGATATTCATGTTAATATTGTATTTTTTTCTTAGATAAAGGTTTTCCCGGAATTACAAAAGCTATAGCAATTCTTTCTTCGCAAAAAATTCTCCGCGGCACTCTCACATCCTGGAAGAAAAGCCGCGGAGAAATAAATATATTTTCGGTGCCAATACAAAGATCATTAATCTTTACACCACTTTACAACTTTTTCATAAAAAAATATCGTACAGGGCTTTCTGATGTATAATGAGTTTGCTCCAACAGCAGATATTTTGTTTTTTCTTTTCCGTAAATTTAAGGAATATCATCCACTTTTGGATTGACTTTATAAAAAGTATTACTTTTATCTGCACCTGTTCTCTCCTCGATCAACCTTCTCATTTTACTGATAGGCGTAATACTCTCCAGTTCTTCCTCTGAAAAACCCAGTGCAAGTCCAAGATTTGCATCTGGATCCACATCTACAGCAAATACTTTTTTCCCTTCTTCTGCATACAGCCGTGCTAATACTGCAGATATCGTGGTTTTCCCTACTCCGCCTTTTCCAGTTACAGCAATTTTCATCTGTTATCTCTCTTAAATGCTTCTTACTCCACTTCCTCCAGTTCTGTTCCTTCTGGAAGAATATATCCGCAGTTATCACATACTCCATCCTCTGCAAGTATCCCGTCTTTCACAAAGGCTTCAATACCTCCCGGTTCATGACAACATGGACAATCTAATTCCCGTATCTTCTTCTGATTTCTTACATCCTGGCAATTGGCAAATCCAATTTTACCCATAGTGATTCCTCCATTTTCATTCCATATCAATTTGTCTTCGCAAAAAAGTTCCTACCATACGGGAAAAATTGCTGATATTACGAATATAGGCAAAGTCTTTTCCATAGATTCTCTTTTCCACGGAGAGTTCTTCTTCATTCCCTACAAAAATACCAATTACGAAAATTCCCTGATTTCTGGCCCGACGTACCTCATATGCAGTATCTTTCACAGCTCCTTCTCCGTCATAGATCTTGGGCTGGCGGGTTCCTGGTCGTTGTATGCTCATATCACATGGTTTTCCATCACTTAATACGATTAAAATCTTATTTTTTTCCGGTCGCTCCATGAGAGAAGAACAAACGGTTTTCAGGGCAAGCCCATCTCTGTTATTGGCATATGCCCGAAATTGAAAGATTCTTTCATTTGTTTCCCTTGGATCTTCATAATCCCGAAATCTCTGAAGTACTGTATATCCCCAGAAAGCACAGTATCCTGTCACCCGATGAGGAATTCCTGCCTGGCTTAATGCTTCACTGATAATATATCCCTGTGCCGCTACCTGAGCCTGTCTGCCAGCTTGGGAACCACTGGAATCAATCAGGACATCTATTACAAACTCAGAATCTTCTGATCTCTTTTTTCTATTAAATAACTTGTCATCGTCTGTTCTTCCAATTTTCCATAACCTTTCAGGAACAAGCTGCCCTGCATCAGATCTGCTGACAAAATCATCCTTTCGGATTATAAATGCCCGTTTCAGTGACTCTGCCAACTCAGAAATATTTCTTTTGATGATCCAGTGATTATTTCCATAATAGGCTTTATTTTTTTCAAACTGCAGCTGAGAAAAACGGTATTGATTATTTTTTATCACAGGGTTCTGTAAAATTCCATCTGTAAGATACAGGATACAGTTTTTGTGGATTCCTGTACAAAATTTCCGGTTAACTCTGGCCTGCTCCGATTCACTTAGATACGATTTTCCGTAATTCAGTTCCACATATTCCCGTATCCGTCGCACTGCCTGTGGATTTATATTCTCCGAGCTTTCCGGAACTTCTTCATTTTCCGGAGAGAAATAAAATCTTTTTTTCTTTTTGTTTCTGATATCCAGACTCATCATCTTTTTTTTGAGATTAGAAAGATATTTTTGAATGATGTCTTCCATCTGTTCATCTGTCATGCATTCCTGCCACGCGTCATTGGTCAATGCCATATCCGGTAAATTCAGAATCTTCTCCAGATTTCCATTCTTTTTTTCAAAAGAGGGATCCAGAACATGATTATAAATCTCATCTATCACGTTTATGACATCTTCCGTATTTTCTGCATCCTTCAGAGAAAGAATCTTGTACAATGCAATCTCTGCCTGTGGATCCATTCCCTTATCGTCTGTGTTCTCCAGAACATGCCTTATATACAGAAGCCTAATCCTGTGAATCAGGTCTGTTCCAGCTTTGTCTGATACCTGCTCTTCCTCGGCCTTTTCCAATTCTCTGAACGCCTGTTCTCTGATTTCCTTTGTTCCCAAACGTTCTCGAATGATAAAACAATTCACTGCAGCATCCATACATAATCCGGCAAGAGGCAAAAGCATATCTTCTCCAGCAGAAAAATGTAATTTTTTCATCAAATACATGCCAAGTTTCTTCTGATCAAAATATCGTGCAAAGGCACCCTGCTTCACTGCCTCATATAGAACCGTTTGTTTTGAATAAACATATTTTTCTGTGTCCGGTTCAAATTCCATATCATAATCACCACTGACTGTCCAAAAAAGATTTCTGATACGATTGCTGATCTCCAGACGATGTTCTTCCAGTTGTTCCGCCGGCCATCTGACATCCTCCATACAAGCTTACCCCCATATATCTTTTCCGGTCCAGGAAGATGGGATTCTGGTAGAAACCACATCTTCTACGATCTCTTTTTCAAATACATCAAAACTTTTATTTATGATCCCCATCTGGATTGCATCAATTGGAGAAAGTCCGCTTTTTGTTGCTTTTACAGCAGAAACCAGTCCTCTCAGGTCAAGAGATTTTGTTGAGATTTCTCCATGATAAGCTTTGATCTGCAAATCCAGAAACAGTCCTGCAAAAGCTTTCAGTGCACTTTTTTCCCCATCTGGAAAATGTTGTCTTAATACAAAAAGGACACTATCCTCATCCATTTCAGGCATATCAATTACCATAAACCTTGAAACCAATGCTTCATTTAGCTCTCTGGTACCTGCGTAGCCATAATTCATCGTGCCGATAAATCGTGTTGCCGGATGAAGTAAAATCCTGTTATATCCTGGAATATCGATTCTGCGCCGATGATCCAGTGTGGCATGCAGTACAGAAACCGCATCATTTTTTGCCATATTGATTTCGTCCAGGATTCCAAATCCTCCAAATTCCGCGCATTGGTAGATGGGGCCTTTCCGAAGGCGAACCTCATTATTTATAAAGGTATCCGTTCCAATCAGATCGGCACTGTCTGTATTTACATGAAAAGAAATGTCGTATTCCGGTCTTCCGAATATCCATGCCAGTGTCTCACATAGTACATTTTTCCCTGTAGCTTTCGCACCGGAAAGTAACAGGTTATCTCCCTGAAGAAGCGCTGCTATTGACATTTCCAGAATCTTTTTCCCATAAAATAGGATATCCGGTTTTTCTACCCGTTCCTTTACCTGATCCTTTACCTCATAACGCATGTGAAAATCTCTCAGTTCTCCAATCAGTTCCTGCGCTATCTTCTGGTCTTCTAAATATTTTTCTATTTCTGTCCAATGATTTCTCATGAGGATTTTCCTTTCTTTGCAATTGGTTATACCAAATCAGATAATATTTCTGTTTACTCAATCTTCAAACTTTCAATCCTCCAACTCACAATCCTAATTTCTTTACAATTTCTCCCAGTGCACTTCTTACAGGAGAATCTTTCGGAAGCCGTATGATCGGCTTTCCAGCACAGTCATACTGATATACCTGGTCATCATGTGGTACAACCCCTAACAGTTCCAGTCCCTGATTTCGGATTTCTTCCAGAGTTCCGGCATCCAGTTTTCCATCTGGAACACGATTCACGATCAATCCGGTTTTCTGTGGTTTAAAGTTTAACTCCTTCATCAGCTTTGCAATACGTCCGGCCGCCTGAACACCTCTTCTGGAACAGTCACTTACAAGAATCGCAACTTCCATCATTGGCAGGATTCCTCTGCTGATATGTTCCATACCTGCTTCGTTATCAACCACAATATATGGATAATGGCTTTGCAGTTTCTGAACCTGGGTCTGCACAAGACCATTTACAAAACAATAGCAGCCCTGTCCCTGGGTTCGCCCCATTACCATCAAATCATAATCATCTTCTTCTGCAATTGCATCGGAGAGACGCATTTCCAGATAAGCCTGTTTTGTTATTCCTGTCGGAATCTGATACCGTGGATCAACTCCTGCACGTTCAATCTCTTCTCTCAGTTCTCCGAGTGTAATCTCCGGTTCAACGCCGAGCACTTCATTCAAATTCGCATTTGCATCTGCATCTACAGCTAAAACCGGATGTTTTCCATTTTCACATAAATATTGAATCAACAATCCACAAAGGGTTGTTTTCCCTACACCGCCTTTTCCTGATACAGCAATTACATGTCCCATGTTTTTCCTCCTAAAATTCTGAACAATCTGTTGACTTTTTCTTTAAATCTCATTATAGTTGTTACTATATAAATTACAATAATCAATCTGTGAGATTTGTATGGCTACTCAACACATCAGAAAAATTGTTGAGGAATCATATGATACCAAATAATACAGGAGTATATAATGTCAGAAAAAACGAGAAAACAAGATCGCCGTACCCGCTATACCAGGCAAACCATAAAAGATACGTTCTTAGAATTGTTAAAGCAGAAGAGTTTTACGAAAATTACAGTTACAGAGATCTGCAAAAATGCTGAAATCAACCGTGGCACTTTTTATCTTCATTACTACGATATCCATGATGTATTATCAGATATTTTTAATGATATGACTCAGGATA